>Ga0256405_10000602_pt1 | contig 116208 bp, 113 predicted proteins | sample RumenRJG_02DNA_FD_189096 | JGI IMG/M metagenome (GOLD analysis project Ga0256405, IMG submission 189096) | Bovine rumen microbial communities from Lethbridge, Alberta, Canada - RJG_02 | ecosystem: Host-associated > Mammals > Digestive system > Stomach > Rumen | place: Canada: Alberta...
TTAGATGTATAAGTATGGGGACAGAACGTTAATCACGGTGTACAATCACCAACTAAAAATCGGCCTTATTCCATACTTAGATGTCAAATCGAGTGCAAAGATAATAAAAATAATTTAAATATACAACATAAAAAACACAATATATCATGAAAAAATTTAACTTAATTGAAATGCTGCAGGGATGCAGTAAGAGAAACGGGACGACATTCCGTCATTCTAATCCCGACGGTCAACCGACGGTGAACCGACAGTCAAGGCTAATGTCGTACCGAGGTAACCTCAAGAATCTTGCCATGCTTTTTGCTGTACTCGTGTTGAGTATCGCCAATATCGGTATGGCGTGGGGAGCTACGGAATATGCCTATACTGTGACTTCTTCAACAAGCACTACAGATAATGGGAAGGGCGTAACCCCACGGTATACTATCTCTTTTGACGGAGGTGTATTAATGAAGAACAATACAGGTAGTAGTGCTTGGTCCGCTGAAAATATGACTATTAATGATGAGACTGTATATTATTTAGTAACAGGTTCTAGTACATTTACGTTCAAAACGACCAATGCTATAACAGGCTTTAGAATATATGGATCAGCAGGAACAGGATCCAATCGAACCATCTCTTCTATCAAAACCTCAACTACTACATCAGATTATTCTGCCATCCTTTATTCTGCTAATAATGGTATTACTAGCAAATCTGCGATAGGAAGTACTTATGTTTCTTGTGTTGTTGCAGCAAATACTTATGTAGAGGTTACTTTAAGTGGAAATATTTATTTAACGGAATTAGTATTGTTAGCAGGAACTTCTCCAACTACGACAAAGGACACTCCTGGAGCAACGGGAGAAATAACGTTTGAGAATTGGGTAACAAGCGCAACAAATAATCGATTAACTGCGAATTCCGTTACTTATTGGAAGGATGGTATTAAATTTTATCAGTATCATGATGAATCAAACTGGTCTGCTGTAGGGGGATGGTATTGTTCAACACAACCGGTTTATTTGCCTAAATATAATACGGGGCTGACAGCAGGAAATAGTTGGGGGTCATATTCATTCTCTGGTTTAACTGCTGTAAAGGGGCATGCTTTTACTGTTAGTGTGACAGAACCGTGTGAAATTGAAGTAGTATTGCATAATAACACGCTTTCGTGGAATTCTAAGTTGAACATATACGTTGATGACGTCGCTTATGGAACGGCATATGCAACAAACGGTTCAAAGAATTGCACAGGAACGAATATAAACGAGTTAGCCGACATTTCTCATCCTGTTTCTAGTAATGGCAGGTACGTGGTTACAATTCCTATTTCCCAGAGTTTCTTTGATGCTAATAAGACAGATGGTGTATTGTGTATTAAATTTGGTTCAAGTGTATCTGATTGGGGAGAAGGCTCTCTCTTCTTTTATGAGTCAGTAACAATAACTACTTGCGAAGCTCCGTCTACAGTAACAGTAGGACCGACGGCCGGTATTGACGGGAACTATGGATGGCGATACACTACGGGTCAGACGATTGACTTAACGTGTACAGCAACCGGTGGTAGTGGAGAGTATAGTTATCAGTGGCAAAAATATGTTAATTCTGCATGGACAGATATAATTGGAGCGACTTCGGCACGTTATCAGAAAGCAAGTTGTACTTATAATGATGGTGGCAGTTATCGTTGTGTGGTAAGCACTGGAGAGGGTTGCTCAAAAGGCAGTGACGAGGCTTTAGGACACGGATATTATGTTCGTGTATTTACGCTGGACGGAAACTACTATGGTAGTGCTTGGAATAAAAATGCTATCACTTGGACCGGAGAAAATACAGGAACGGTTACATTGAGTTTGGAAAAATCGAGAACTTTTGAGTTTAAGGTGCGGGATAATGATCAAAAGGAGTTTGGTTATACTGCGGGCAATTATATCATTCAACCTTGGAGTAATGATTGTGGAGCTGGAGACGGAACAAACATCCGATTGTTTACTGGTCCGGCTGGTGATTATACGATTACGCTTAATGTTGAGCATGCTAATGATGTAAGCGCATATGTGAATGTGGATGTGGCTTATCCGTCAGTTACGCACCCGGCAGATGGATATATCTATCTTACCAAATGGTCATGGGATCCGTATGTACATTATTGGGATGGATTCGGTTCCGCTTTGACAGCAGATGGTTCGGACCCAAAGATCAACACTTATACAGAAATTTGTGAAGGTGATTATTACTGGTATTTCCCCGTGTTGGACAATTATGTCAATTTCTTAGTTAAGGATAATACAAAAGAAAGTTCAGCTACCAATAAATCCGGATCTCAAACAACAACGAGTCATTCGGGAATGTTGTTGACGAATAACGGTAGTTGGGTTTGGCAAAACATCGGCAAGACTATCAGCTTTGATGCTAATGGTGGTTCAGGAACGATGGATGATATCGAGCATATCTGTTCCGGATCCAACCAAACTTTACCGGCAAATAGCTTTACTCGTGAAGGGTGGACATTTACCGGTTGGAATACTGAGAAGCACGGTAAGGGTACGGCGTATGCTGCAGGAGATGACATCGATGTAACGAGTGATATTACCCTTTACGCTCAATGGGAACGAACAGTATATCTGAAATCTGATTTGAGTTGGTGGTATGATAAGTTCGGTGATGACGAAGCTTGGTTCTCGATCTATTATTGGGATAGTTACGCAGATTCGAATAAGGGCTGGGTGGAAATGGAGTTAGCGGATTGCGAAACGGATGTGTATAAAGCCACATTGCCCGGTAATGGATATAATAATATTATTTTTGTTCGTAAGACGACAGACCATGATCTAGATTGGGATAATGTAAATAACCAATCTGTAGATGTAGCTTATCCGACCACAAATCCGAAATACACGATTACAAGTACGAGCGATTCAAAAGTAACCGGTTCATGGGGTACTTTCTCTCCGACTACTTACACCGTTACTACTGCTGTTTCCACTGCGGATTATGGAGAGGTTAGTGCGGCGAGTGTAACGGGTGTGGCGTGCGGAACGAGCATCAGTGCTTCTACCAATACGTTAAGCGTAGGGGCAACAAACGTCACTGCTACGCCTGCTGCGGCTACTGACGAATATACATATGCCTTTGACAACTGGGCATGGACTCCTGCCGGATCCACGGTGACAAGCGATGTGACGGCAACGGCCACGTTTACACGCACGCCGAAGAGTTATACGCTGACATGGAATCTGGCAGGCGGTAAGGTGACTGTAGCCGGAACGGGTGCTGCGGTAAATGCAACCGGCACGCCGAACAGCGAGGTTGCTTTTGGAACGGCTCTTACAGCTCCGACAGTTACGAAGACAGGTTATAATTTCAGCGCTTGGAGTCCGAGTGTCGCCAGTACAATGCCAGCTGCCGCTACGACCTATACGGCTACATGGACGGCAAAACAATATAAAATTACCTATAAAGATCAAAGTAATGTAGATTTTTCCGGTCTCCAGGAAAGCGGCAGCCCATCTAAACATACCTATGGTAGCGAAACGATCTTAAAGACAGCTTTCAAAGATAGCTATGTGTTTGGCGGATGGTATACTTCTTCTGACTGTTCGACTGGTTTGGTTACCTCAATCGGTGCAACGGACTATACGGCAAACTTCACGCTTTATGCAAAATGGACAGAGATGAGTATGGGTTCTTTAGCAGCAGGAACGCTATACAAGGTTGGAGATATGGTACCGAAAGGGTATACAATGGATAACTCAGCTAAATATTATCCCGGTGTATCGGCTAATAATCTATTTAACATTCGTGGTAGCAGTATAAAAGCAGACAATGATGCGGGTATGGCTTCCAAAACAATAGATAGCAAAACTGTAGGCGGAGAGACATTTACCGCGGAGTTAAGTTTTAGAAAACCTGCGAGCGGAACAGATGGAACTAACTTAGGAACAGGTCTGCCGAACAACCACGCTATTCAATTCAAGATATCCGGTGATGGCTTATTGGATATTTACTGCTATTATGCAGATAGTATCTTCATGGTGAAAGATGGCGGAAGTGCAGCTGTCTTGTCGGCAAGCGATAAAGCGCAAAAGGTTACAAAAGAAGTAACTGCCGGCACCTATTATCTTTATTCGACTCACCTTGGTGCGCGTCAAAGATTGTACGGTTTGAAATTCACACCGACTTATACCGTAACATTGAATGATAATGGCGGAAAAGGTGATGGATCAAGTAGTGTGACGGTTACGTACAATTCCGCAACGATAGCATCGATTACTAATCCTACGAAGGATGGCTATATCTTCGGTGGTTGGTATAGCGGTTCCGGTGGAACGGGTTCGTTGGTTATTGATGCGAACGGTGATTTGCAGGCAAGTGTGGATGGCTATACCGGAGCAGGTGGTATCTGGACAAAGACTGCGGCTACGACACTTTATGCTTATTGGATTTCGAATGCGGTATATGATCCGGATATGAGTACTGAAGCTAAGTTGACAGCAACGTTAGCAGCTAAGTTTGGAGAGGATGATAGATGGACTCTGGGAACTGGACTGGGAGTACCAGCCGGAGATGCTGCAGCATATTTGACAGATAGTAAATATGGATTGATGTTCCCGAGATCAGATGAAGGATTTACCTATGATCTCGGCGATGAGACGACTATCTACAAGATTACCTTAGATATCGTTGCGGAAAAGAGTAAGGAAGATATTTGCTCCAATTGGGTAGAATTTGCTAATGATGAATATGCAGAGGTTGATTCTTGGGAACCAACCATGAAGAAGTCTGACTATGCATGGGATAAACAAACTTTGATTCAAGAATTTCCCACTGGCTTAGAAGGAGTTCGCTATATAGAAGTTTTTGGTTTAGGAACTTCCTCTTTTATGGGTCTTACCCGTTTTAAAGTCGAATACGCACCGACAAAAACAGAGATTGTTCTTGATAATCAAAGTGCAACAACTGCAGGAACGGAGAGTGTGACGGCAACTTATGGCGCTTCGACGAACTTGACGAGTAGTATTACCGCTCCGAGCAAGACAGGTTATATCTTCGGCGGTTACTACACAGAAGAAGATGGCAAAGGTACGCAGTTGATCGATGCAAATGGTGCATGGCTTTCCAGCCAAACCGGTTATACAGATGGTAGCAAGAATTGGCAATTCCCCCATCCGGATTTGACACTATATGCTAAATGGATTGAACCATGCTTTGAGGCTACGATAACCAAGACAAGCGGTTCATATGCTTTGAGTACCGGTAGCGGAGAAACCAAAGACATTACTTCTGATGCAACGGTTACTTCCGGCGGAGCAGTGAAATTGGTTAACAACTACGCGGGTAGCAAAAGTTTCTCATTCTCTTCTAACGGTGTAGCCCCTGGTACATCAGATGGATATGTAGAAATCGTATTCCCGTCCGGTAGTGCATTAGGTGTAGGTTCTATTATTCGTATCACCGGTGCAGGTACGGCAACAGATGAAGGATTGCTACTTATTGACGATGAAGGTAATACCATCGCCAGCCAGACCAAAAATGGAGCGATAGACTTTACTTACACTGTTACGGCTGGATCTGCACTCAAGTACAAAGATCATATTCGTATCGCCCGCGCAAAAACAAACAGTAATAACTATTTCAAGAGTGTATCCGTACTATATTGTGCAAGTTGCGCTCCCTACACTCCGACATTGAACTATAGCAAGACAACGATCTGGATGGACGATGCGCCACTGACGGCATCACCGACCTTGAACAAAGATGGTAGCACAGGAAGTGTGACGTATTCTTCCAGTAACACGGAGGTGGTAACGGTAGATCCGTCAACAGGTGTGGTAACAGCTGTAGCACGCGGTACGGCTACCATTATTGCTACTATTGCTGCAGACGGTACGCATTGCGATAAATCGGCTACTTGCGATATAACCGTAAAGGATATGACTTGCGGAATTACAACGATTGCAAAGGCAACACGTTCCGGCACATCTGCAAGTTATTCCGGTGTAGAAGGAGGTTCGGCGTTGGTAAACAATCTACAAACAGGCACATACAAGTTAACATCGGGAGGTTATGTAGGCGTTCAACTGCCGAGCACGCTATCATTTGAAGCAGGTGATATCGTTCGCATAGATCTGACTATTGGTGATTGGTGGAACGGTGCATCAGCAAATGAATTGCCGGTAGTAGTTTATGCTGATAATACCGGAACAAATGAAATTTATCGAACCGATAATTACAAAAAACTGACTGCGCAGGTTGTTGAGTTTGAGGTGACCTCAAGTATGTTAACTGCGCTTGCAACCAAGCAGGTTACCGTATATCGTAAGTCTTCTACTGAAACTCAGAACCACGTAGTCAACTCTGTAGAGGTTAAACGTTACTCTTGCCCGGATAGTAAGGAGTTCTTGCCGACGGGAGATGATGGTAACTGGAATGCTACAGCGAACTGGATCGGAGAAGCGGGCCGCGGTGCATCGTTGCCGACGATTTCGGATCGCGTAATTATCTCGAAGCCCGTAACGGTGGATATTGCTGATGCTAAGGCACAGGACGTACTGATTAATCAATATAGCGGTGCGACGGGTAAGGTAACGGTTAGTGCCGGTAAGGCATTGATCATTGCCGATAAGTTGCAGAAGACAACAACCGGAAGCGATCGTATCGCTACAGCGGCAACGGATGTTATCATCAACTCGGATAGAACTACAAACGGTGTTGGTGCATTGGTTATTGGTGGTGAGACCGGAACGAACAAAGCAACAGTTAACTTTGAGACCAAAGCGAAGAACGATGGTGGATGGGTGAACCAGTACATTGGATCACCGTTCAGCGACAATGAGCCGTATGTGGACTATGCATTGCAGTTGTATAAGTTCTGTCCGAAGCAAGACGGTGACCGCACTTGGTGGCAGACCGTTAAGGAAGGCGACGCAATGACTCCGTTCTGGGGATATGACGTGCTGTATAACGATAAGTCTGAGTTAACGGTTAACTGGACCGGTACGTTGAATGCCAGCTCAACAAAAGAACTTAGCGGATCGGATATGTATTACAATGGTGCATATGAAACGGATAACATGTTCGCGAACTCTTGGCTTGCTCCGATACATGTGGGAGAGATTGAGGATAGCGATGTGTCAGACATCGAGAAGACGTTCTATCTCTTCAACGCAGGTACACCTCAGCAAGATGATAATAGCAGTATTAACAACACGAATACTGCAGCGGGTACATATGTATCAATGCCTATCCACTCGGCAGAATATGCCGGAATAGGAGTTATACCGGCTATGCAAGGATTCTATGTGGTCGCAACAGGAGCAAGTCCGAGTCTGACGCTCAATTATGAGAAGGTTGTTTATACGCCGGCATTGACAGCTGTAGGCATTCAGCCTAATCGTGCGCCGAAACGTACAAGAGCAGAGGCGGCTCCGGAAGTGATTACATTGCATGTACAGAGCGAAACCGGTTGGGCGGCTAACACCTACGTGATGGGCCGTGAGGACTTTGCAGAAGGATATGAAGACGGTTGGGATGGCGCTTACATAGAAGGTGAGAGCCAGACGCCGAAACTCTATACGCCTTCGATTGATGGAAACATGTTCATCAACTGCTTGCCGCAGATAGAAGGTACAGTAGTAAGCTTCCGCAAAGGATCAGACGATAGTGCTTATACCTTCTCGTTCAAGTACGACGGGGAAGAGGAGTATTATCTCAACGACTTGAAAGAGCAGACCTCTACGCTCATCAATAATGAGAATACATATATGTTCTCTGCTGAGGCTGAGGATGCTACTGCACGCTTTATCATCAGCGCAACGCCGGTTCAAAAGGTAACTACAGGAGTTGATCCGGCAAGCGGAGGACAGGACGCAAAGGTTCGCAAAGTGATTATTAACGACCACATCTACATTATCCGTGGCGGAAGGATGTACAGCGTGGATGGTGCTTTGGTAAGATAAAGGTTAACGGTTAATGGTTATAGGTTATAGTTAGAAAGGAGCAAAATTATGAAAAACAATATTGCAACATTAATCGTTATCGTAATGCTGGCAGTGTTCGCACTGCCGGCAAAGGCACAGCAGTTCAATACGTTCGGCGGAGCGGTTGCACCGCAGGCATCCTTCCAATCGACAAGCACGATGGTAGGAACGGGTAGCGCTTATTCTTCCAATCCGATGCTGAACGATGATGGAACGGCTACGTATAACGGGGCATCGTATTCGCCGGCAGAAGCGCCAAGTGGGCCAAAGAAAGTCGGAGGCCATGCCCAAGAAGGTACCCCAATCGGAGACGCGGTGTTGCCGCTGATGCTCTGCGCGCTTGCGTACCTTATTTTCCGTGCGCGGAAGCGTGCTAAAGGCGAAAGGGCGAATAGCTAATGGCGAATGGGTTACCGGTTACGGGAACTTTTCGAAAAAATCGGCATAACACTTGTGTATGTCGATTTTTTGTTGTATCTTTGCATCGGAAAAAGAGAGGCAAGAACCGAATGATGGATAATAAAGCATATATGACACCGGATGGGTGGAGACGGGCAACCGATTATTCGAGGCATCACCGAGAAAATAACTGGAACTACCGAGGCGAGGGAGTATATCATATTACCCTTACAGTAGCGGAACGCTATCCGCTCTTTGGACAGTTAGTCGGGGAAAAACCGGAGGAAGCATATGTATGGCTCAATGATTATGGGATGAAAGTGCTGGAACGGTTATTGGATACGCCTCGCTTGTACGGAGAGAAAGGATACGCGTTAAAACTTCTTGCGACACAGATAATGCCGGATCATATCCACTTTGCCATCCAGGTATTATCGCCAATACCACAGAGTATCGGGCAGGTAGTGAGAGGCTTTAAGAGCGCGTGTACGGCGATATATAAAAGGGAGTACATGGGTTCGCTCAAGGATGAGCGAAAAGTGAATGGAGAAGGAGGGGACGTCCCTATTCAGTTTTCTCGTATCTTTACGAGAATAGGAACTATATGGGAGCAAAAACCCGAGCATTACCACGAGCGTATTCTTCATACCACGAGCGCAATTTCCGATATGATATACTATATCAAAGATAATCCGAGGCGATTAGCTCTTAAAAGGGCACATCCGGAGATGTTTAAGATACAGATAGAGATAGCGCATAACGGGATGAGTTTTCGGACTATGGGTAACCGATTTTTGCTGGAGTATCCTATCAAAGAGGTGCTTCATTGCTCAAGGACTCTGACTAAAGAAGAGATAGAGGCTAAGCGCGAGGAGTGTGTGGAAAAAGCAGAGAATGGGACGGTTTTTGTGAGTGCCGCTATCTCGGAAGGAGAGAAACAGATATGCAGGGCTTTACGGGAAGCAGGCTATCCATTAGTAGTGCTACTGGCGGAGGGTTTTCCGAAAGAAGATGATGAACATTATAAGTACTATAAGCCCAGCGGGATTTATTATGAGGCTTGCGCAAAAGGACAGTTGTTGCTTATAGAACCTGGCGAGGAAATGTTTGAACATCCGGAGGTGGTGGCCAAAACAGAGGTGAAGGTGGGTAATATACCGCACGAGGCGAAGCGGTGGAGGTTTGTGGCGATGAACAATATCGGGGAGATGCTCGTTCAAAGATGAGCGAACAGTGAATGGAGAGAAGGATTTTGATTTTGCCAATTTCATCGGCACAAATTGTATCAACGCCATTGACACAAATGGATTCTACTCAAATTGTGCCACTTCAAATGGCACAATTACCATCATTGTTAATGCATACTGGTTGGACGAACCATCAAATCATTTTACAAAGGTGTTGTACCTTATTTTCCGTACGCGGAAGCGTGCTAAAGGCGAAAGGGCGAATGGCTAATGGCGAATGGGTTACCGGTTACGGGTTACGGGAAGGGAGTGCTAAGGGCACTTCCTTTTTAATTAGTCCAAAATGACCGAAAAAGGAGAAAAAAGCAAACAAATTTGATTTTTCTATAAAATCCTTGTGTATTTCAAATATTTTTAGTAACTTTGCAGAAAATTTGAAGAGGTTATGGCGACGCATGACTTGGTTAAAATGTTCGACAGCACAAAAATCCGTGTTGTATGGGACGATGAGAAGGAGAAATACTACTTCTCTGTAGTCGATGTAGTGGGTGTTCTTACAGAGAGTACCGACGGACGTAAGTATTGGAACAAACTAAAACAGCGTTTAAAAGAAGAGGGAAGTGAGTCGGTGACAAATTGTCACCAACTGAAATTATTGGCTGCTGATGGTAAACGCTATAATACTGATGTCGCTGATTTAGAGGGCATTCTGCGAATCATTCAGTCGATTCCGTCCAAGAAAGCAGAACCGATCAAACGATGGTTGGCGCAGGTTGGAAGCGAACGTTTATACCAGTTGCAAGATCCGGAACGTAGCATCGAACAGGCTGTCAAAGACTATCGTCGTCTCGGTTATTCGGAAAGTTGGATCAACCAACGTATCAAGACTATTGAGATACGAAAAGGATTGACGGACGAATGGAAACGTAGCGGTATTGAGAACGAATCGGATTATGCGTTACTGACCGACCTGATGAGTAAGGTGTGGAGCGGAATGACTACGCGTGAGTATAAGGAGCATAAGGGACTGCAAGCGCAAAATCTGCGGGACAATATGACCAATATGGAGTTGCTGCTGAATGCGCTGGCGGAACAGACGGCAACCGATCTGAGCAAAGAACGTGACCCGAAAGGGATGGTCGAGACGGCGCATGTGGCCAAAGATGGGGCAGAAGTGGCACGTAATGCGCGTGCAGACATCGAGCAGCGTTTGGGGCACTCGGTGATCAGTAGTTCCAAGGCGATTGATTACATCACACCCCAAGACGAATTACCTTTTAGCAAAGATAAGGAAGAATAATTTTTTACCCGTAGATGAGGTAGCCGGCGAGGCCGGAGAGAACGATGAGGAGGATGGGGTGAGAGATAACGGACGAAAGGCGAATGGTGAATGGCGAAAGGGTTACCGGTTACGGGTTGCGGAAAGGGAGTGCCAAACGGCACTTCCTTTTTGATTGGTCCAAAATGACCAAAAAAAAATCAAAAAAAGCGTTTCATTTCCTGATCGGAGATGGCGCATTGGCGGGCAAGACGGATTGCTTGCTGCATGGCCGCAGATACCTCGTTAATGATTTGTTGCGCCTGCTTAGTGCTCAGCATATAATCTCCGGCTGCGGCTAATAGGGCTTCCAAGGAAGACTCATTCGTGTCGCGGGAGATAAGCAGACTCTGCGTCCGGATATCCGACGGGTTAAGGTCATAGGCCGGCGACCAGACCCATCCTTTTTCGGTCAGCAAGAAACCATGATTGCGGAAATGATCATCGTGATTATGGATGGCTACCGAGAAAGCTACTCGCCGGTACAACTGCTCCAATGCTTCCTGCGGATTCACAAAACCGCTGTTTCCGATAATCGTATCTACAATATCCAGATAACCGTGGCCGGACGTTGCATCGGCGCCGTCTTGCAGGCCGCAGAGGGTCATCGCAGACGCGAAATGGATCCGTTGTTGACCGTCTCTGTCAAAGCGCTTGGACAATAAAGTGTGGTATTTCTGTCCCGGTAAGGTTAATAACTTCATTTCCGGCACTTCGATGCCTGCCAGATGTGCCATCTTATGCGCCCAGAATTCCCATAAAGCAACATCATAATCGTCGTTGATGGATGGGATCTTGGCAATCCAAAGAGAACCGTCCGTATCACGCACATTCGCTTTAGGTCGCGCTCCGCCTAAGGATGAACCTTGTTTGTATAAGTTCAGTAACCATTCTTCCCGAATGGCACCTCCTTGCTCGTCTTGCCGTTCATAGGCTTGCGCCATATCCACAAACTGACGCAGATGCGTTAACGGCGGAACGGGCGTGTCTGCATAATCGACACCTAATCTATTTTCACCTGCACGCAAGCGAAATGCGCCCATACGCGTGGTGTCATCAATCTGCGTCAGATAATCGATGTCCGTCAGATGCCGAACCGCTCGTCCTTCTTGTGCTGCCAATAAACGTTCCCGTTTATCGATTAACCGCCTTCCCCACCGATCCGGCATGGCATCTTGCAGAAAACCGAATAGCCGATCTGAACCGTATTGCGGTCCTCCGGCGTTTTGCAGGTCTCCACTCAGTTTGATATGTTTGTGCTTTTGCAACCACTGCGGATCAAACGTCCATTGGTACGCGGCATTGCCGCGAATCATATCATAGCCCAATGTCCCCACCGGCTCAGCCTGCGGGAAACACGTAGCGTCCATATCTATTTGTATCAACTTCATTTCTTCGATGCTCTTTGGCGGTGTTTAAGGTCTAAATCTTGTAAGGTGCGACCCATCTCATCATCTTTAGCCAAATACAGAATACTCTCGTCCAAACCCAGCGCAAACAGGATACGCAGATAGATGCCGATCGCTACTGTTGAGACACCGCGTTCCACACGCATCACCGTTAACTCACTGCAAGACGCTCTTTCTGCAATCTGCGCAATGCTCAAGTCCCGGCGCAACCGCGCCAGACGAATTTGTTCCCCTACAATCTGCAGGTTTTTCTCTGCTCTGCGAGGTAAACGGGTGGCAATAGTACTCTTTGACATATCCTGTAATCTATCTTATAATATAGCAATAAAATCGGTATACTTTATTTTATGATACTTTAAATCGGCTGCAAAGGTACAATAAAAAAATGAAATACGCAAATATTTGGGCAAAAAAATGTCAAAAAAAGAAATTATTACCCGTAGATGAGGTAGCCGGCGAGGCCGGAGAGAACGATGAGGAGGATGGGGTGAGAGATAACGGACGAAAGGCGAATAGCTAATGGCGAATGGTGAGCGGAAACAAAATTCGGCAGGACGGTTAAGAAGGCGACGACGGAAAAGATAATCCAGGAAGTGGAGTCGATGAAGTTCGTCGGTTTGATGAGCAGTAAAGCTGCTGAGGCGATGAGGCCGATGACGGCGAAACGAAGCATACGCAGTGTTTGCTCGAAATAGGGATTGCCTTTGAACCGTTTGGACAGCCAGAAATAGGCCTTACAGATACTCAACATGATGATCAGGCTCGGCAGCACGATCGCCAACGTTGCTAAGACGCTTCCCCAGATACCGCCAACCGTATAACCGACATACGTCGCACAGTTGATGCCGATCGGACCCGGCGTGACTTGGCTGACAGCCACAATATCGACAAACTCCTGCTGACCCATCCAGCCGTTGGTTTCTACCTCCATCTGGATGAGCGACAAAATCGCCAAGCCTCCACCAAAACCGAAGAGACCTATCTTGAAGAACGATGTGAATAAAGCCAGGAGCATTTACGATTGGACGATTTACGATTTACGATTTATTGACGAGTTGTTTTATTGACGATTGCAACTACGCTGAGCGTGAGCACTATCGTTGCGAGAATGATCCAAACCGGGTTAACATGAAGCAGCCAGATGAGGAGCGCTGCGGCTAAACTAATGGCTAATGGCCAAAGGTTATAGGCTAATGACCGTTCGCCTTTCGTTCCTTCGCCTTTTGCCTTTATAGCATTTTTTGCTAATTTGAACAGCGGTGCAGCAATAAGGGCGACGACGGCGGGACGGATACCTTTGAAGATGGCTTCGACAGCCGGTTGTTCTTTCCAATCCCGGAAGACCATTGCGATCATGAGGATGATGAGAAAAGACGGTAGAACCGCACCCAGCACCGCACCGCAGACACCTCTCCATCCGCCGACGCGCCAACCGATGAAGATAGCGGAGTTGACGGCAATAAGACCCGGTGCCGCTTGTGCCAACGCGATCATGTTAAGGAACTCCTCCTCATCGATCCAGTGTTTGCGATCGACTACTTCCCGTTGGATAAGCGGTAACATGGCATAACCTCCACCGAGGGTGAAGGTACCGATCTTGAGATAAGTGTAGAAGAGTTGCCAGAACATTAGCCTTTAGCCAATAACCTTTCGCCTTTAGTCTTTGTTCTCACGAAGTTGTTGCTTGATGAACTTGGAGAGCATGTTGATGGCTGCGTTGTTATGTCCGCCTTGCGGCACGATGACATCAGCGAAGCGTTTACAGGGCTCAATGAACTGCTCGTGCATCGGTTTGAGCACTTTCTGGTACCGGTCAATGACCTGTTCCGCCGTACGGCCACGCTCAATGACGTCGCGTTTCATAACGCGTATCAGACGGTCATCGGCATCGGCATCAACGAAGATTTTCAGGTCCATCTGCTGGCGCAGACTGTACTCCCGCAGCGCCATAATACCTTCCACAACGATCACCTCTTTAGGCTCGATATGAATGGTTTCCTTCGAGCGCGTACAAGTGATATAGGAATAGATCGGTTGCTCGATGGATTTACCCTCTTTGAGCATCGCGATATGCTTGGTGAGCAGTGTCCAATCGAAGGCATCGGGATGGTCAAAGTTGATATTTTGCCGTTCTTCTACCGGGATATGACTGCTATCCTTGTAATACGAATCCTGGGGGATGACTACGACTTCTCCTTTCGGGAGACGCTCGATCAGTTTTCTTACTACCGTTGTTTTACCCGAGCCGGTACCGCCCGCAATGCCGATGATAAACATAAAACGAGATTGTTTGTCTTTTCGGACTGCAAAATTACAATAATTATTGCATATATGCAAATTTTTGCGTACTTTTTTCAAAAATTCTTGCATATTTAAAAATTTTGTTGTAACTTTGCAGCGCAATTGGAATGTTGTATTATCAAAAGATAAAAAATTATGGCAGAAAAAGTTATTAAAGAGAAGAAAGCGGCTGCTCCTAAGGCGCCGAAGGCGGCTAAGCCGAAAGCAGCGCCGAAGCCTCAGATGAGTAAGGAGGAGTTGTCGGCAGCGGTGCAGGTAGCGATCGAGAATGCGATGACGAAGCTGAAGGCTGCAGAGGAAAAGCAAGAAGTGTTTGTACCGGAGGCGCCGAAAGAGGTGAAGAAGATCAAATGTACTTCCGACGAGCGTCTGATGCATTCGCTGGCATGGATCTATTTGGTAATAGGTCTGATTAGTTCAGTAGCTCTGCTGATCACCGGTATCGTGCTGGAAGCAACGGAGGATTCGTTCCTTGCGCAGTACCTGGACGGACCGGACATGGGGCTGATCTGCATCGTTTTAGGCGTCGTGCTGTTGTTGCCGACCCTGGTATCGTTTGCGTTCATGCGTCTGTTTGCTAACATCTCGCATCGCTTGACGAGTTTGGATAAGAAATAACCACAACAAACAATTTATATGCATATGAAAAAAAGTTTATTACTTAGCCTCATCGCTGCAGTAGTGGTGTTGGCATCGTGCGGTACTCTTCCGCAACCCGGTAAACTGACCGTTACCCCGAATCCGTTGGAGTTGAAGGGCGGTAAGGTTACTGCAGACATCACCGGTACTTTCCCTGTAAAGAAATTTGCGAAGAAGGGTGTGCTGGTCGTTACTCCGGTGCTCAAATTCGCCGGTAAAGAGGTGCTGGGCCAACCGGTTACCTACGTAGGCGAGAAAGCCAAAGAGAACGGAAAGACCGTTAATTACAAGAAGGGCGGTTCTTATTCGCAACACTGCGAGTTCGATTATGTTCCTGAGATGAATTCATGTGAGTTATTCCTCCGCTTTGACGCTCATAAGGGAAAGAAAGTGGTTGAAGTACCGGAGCTGAAAGTAGCAGACGGTCTGAAGACCTTGCCGGAGTTCGCAAAAGCAAACGACAACGCAACCGCTACCACGCCGGACAAGTTCCAGCGCATTATTCAGGAAGCTACAGAGGCAGACATCTTGTTCTTGATCCAACAATCGAACCTCCGTTCGTCGGAGACGAAGAGCGCTGAGATGAAGGCGCTGCAGGCAGCAATCAAGGATGCTCAGAACGCAGAGCGCAAAGAGATCAATAAGATCGAGGTTGCCGGTTATGCATCTCCGGATGGTGCCGAGAAGCTGAACGAGAAACTGGCCGCTGACCGTCAGAAAGCAGCTGCTAACTTCTTGAAGAAAGATCTGAAGAAGAACAAAGTGAACAAAGAGATTGAGAGTGAGATCACCGCTGAGGACTGGGCCGGTTTCCAAGAGTTGATGGAGAACAGCAACATGCAGGACAAAGATCTGGTACTGAGTGTGCTGGCACGTGTTGAGGATCCGGAAGCACGTGAGAACGAGATCAAGTCCTTGAGTTCGGTATTCCCGACTATCAAAGATGAGATCCTTCCGGCATTGCGTCGCAGCCGTCTTATCTTGACGACCGACCTGATCGGTAAGAGCGACGACGAGATCCGCGAGTTGGCAAAGAACGACCCGGCTGCGTTGAACGTAGAGGAGTTGCTTTATGCCGCTACGCTGACCGACGATGCAGCTGCTAAGATGGCTATCTACGAGAAGGCTGCCGAGTTGTACAAAGACTACCGTGCTTACAACGGTCAAGGTCAACTGTATTTCAACGCAGGTAACTTCGCAGAGGCAGGCCGTTGCTTCGGCAAGGCATTGTCTATCAAGCCGAATGATCCGGACGTGAACTTCAACGCAGGTCTCTGCGCATTGGCTACTCGTGATCTGGCAAAGGCAGAGGAGTACTTCGGTAAGGCAGCCGGCACAACCGGTAACTTAGACGCTGCGCTGGGTACACTGTACACGCAGAAGGGTGACTACGCTGCTGCAAAGAAGGCTTATGGCAAGACCGCATCGAACAACGCTGCTGTTCAGCAGATCCTGAACGAGGAGTACGATGCTGCTGCAAAGACGCTGGATGCAGTTGCTAAACCGAATGCAACTACCGCTTATCTGAAGGCTATCGTAGGTGCTCGTACGAATGACCGTGCTGCCGTATTGGCTAACTTGAAATCCGCTATTGCTCAGGATGCCGGCTTCAAGGCACGTGCAGCAAAGGATATCGAGTTCGCCAAGTTTGCAGAGGATGCTGATTTTCAAGCTATCGTTAAGTAATGTCGGTATTATTTCCGAAAGTAAACAAACCCCGTGAGTGGGACTATCGCCCCATTTACTTTGATAAGGAAAAGGAGGCGCGCAAGGATAAAGAACTTGCGCGTCTTCATCAGGGGTCCTTACGCGAGGAGTACGAGCGTCACATGGCGGAGATGCGTAAGAAGCAGAAAGCACGCATGTGGTTCTTGGTGGGTCTTCTCGCTGCTATTGTTTTGGCATACGCTATTCTTTCGCGCGCGATATAATATATAAAGGAGTCGAAAGCATGGATGTCATTCATTTATTACCGGACAGTGTGGCGAATCAGATTGCGGCAGGCGAGGTGATCCAACGCCCTGCGTCGTGTCTGAAAGAACTGGTAGAGAACAGTCTGGACGCAGGCGCCAAGCGTGTGCAGGTGATTGTTCGAGATGCCGGTCGCACGCTGCTTCAGGTGATAGATGACGGATGTGGTATGAGTGAGATGGACGCCCGTCTGGCGTTTGAGCGCCATGCCACGAGTAAGATCCGGGAAGCGCAGGACTTGTTCTCCTTGCGCACGATGGGTTTTAGAGGAGAAGCGTTAGCGTCTATATGTGCTGTGGCGCAGGTGGAGATGACCACCCGTCGGGCACAGGATGAGACGGGTACGCTGATCGAGATTCACGGTTCCGATGTGGTGCGGCAGGAAGTATGTTCCTGTCCTGTAGGAACGAATATCAAAGTAAGCAATCTGTTCTTTAACGTACCGGTGAGGCGGAAGTTCCTGAAAACCGACCAGACGGAGTTAAGGAACCTGCTTACGGAGTTTTATCACATCGTGCTGGTGTACCCGAAGATAAATTTTACCTTTGTACACAACGATGAGATCTTATTGGAGTTACCGGCCGGAACGGAGAAGCAACGTATTGAGGCGGTGTTCGGTAACCCGAAGAAAAACAGTTATACCTCCGCCTTTGTGGAGGTGCATACGGAGACGGAGATGGTAGGTATTCGCGGGTTTGTGATCAAACCGGAGAATGCGACGCGGAAGAGCGAACAGTATTTCTTCGTCAATGGCCGTTACATGCGGCATCCGTATTTCCAAAAAGCGGTGCTGACAGCCTATTCGGGTATGCTTCCGAATGACTATCAACCGTCTTTCTTTATCTATTTTGACATCGATCCCGAAGCGATTGATGTGAATATCCACCCGACCAAGACGGAGATTAAGTTTGCCGACGAGCAGACGATCTTCCAGATTCTGATGGCCGCGGTGCGAGAGAGCCTGGGTAAGTTCACTTTATCCCCGACGATTGATTTTGACACGACGAACAGTATCGATATTCCGGTACTGCATGACCAACCGGTGATGAAACCGGATATCCAAATTGATCCGACCTATAACCCGTTCCATAAACGGGGCGTGATCTATCCGGACAAGGCGCCGAAGGGCTGGGAGAGTTTGTATGAGGGAGCAGGAATACAGAAGACAGACCGTTTCCCTGACAGAGTACAGACTGATTTCGTGGACACGTTGCCGGATACCGAGTCATGTCCGATGTGGCAGTATGGGGGACGGTATATATTGATGCCGAGTGAGCAGGGGCTGGTGATGATTAACCAGCATCGGGCACATGTGGCGGTGCTGTACATGCAGTTTCTGGAGCAGTTGGCGCATGCGCAAGGCGCGATGCAGCAACTGTTGTTCCCCGAAGTGCTGAACGTGACGCAGGATGAGCTGGTGATCGTGCAGCAGTTGCATGACGACTTGCGGGCGATCGGTTTTGATGTGGAGCAGTTGAGTCCCGACAGTTTCTCGATACAGGCGGTGCCTTCTCAGTTAGCGAACCAGTCGGCTATTCCGGTGCTGCAACATATCCTGCTGCAAGTGCGTGAACGGGGAGCGAACACGCAGGTGGAATGGCGGGAACAGATCGCCCAGACCTTAGCGGAGAGTGCGGCGATACCGTACGGAAAGAACCTGACGGAGGCGGAGATGCGGGATATCGCGACGCGTCTGTTCGCTTTACCGCAATACCGCCGCACGCCGGACGGAAAGATCATCCTCAGTGTGCTGAGCGACGATGAGATAAGCAAACGGTTTTAAGAAGACAAAAGTCGAAAGACAAAAGACATAAGACATATGAAAAAATTTGGTTTCCTTTTGTTAGCAGTGCTGCTGGTAGCCTGCGGCAAGCAGAGTGCGGAGAGTGTTAAGTTAACGATCCTGCATACGAACGATACGCATTCGCGTATATTACCGGATAAGAAATCCGGTAGAGGCGGTTACGCCCGTCGCATGGGGTTGATCAACAAAGAGCGTGCGCTGGATCCGGATATGATTCTGCTGGACGCCGGTGACTTCAGTCAGGGTACACCGTATTTCAATTATTTCAACGGCCGCGTGGAGATGGATGCGATGAACTGGATGAAATACGATGCCGCTACGTTAGGTAACCATGAGTTCGATAACGGTTTGGACACTTTGGCGATGGTGTTGAAACGCGCCCATTTCCCGATTGTGTGTGCGAACTATGATTTCACGGGTACACCCTTGGAGGGTCTGACGCAACCGTACGTGATTCTGGAGCGCAAAGGCGTGAAGGTAGGTGTGTTCGGGTTGGGCTGCTATCCGTACTCGGTGATCGATGATGAGAATTTTGTGGGAGTCCGTTATTTAGGTCCTTCGTATGATATTCCGCAGCAGATGGCGGATACCTTACGGGCACAGGGATGCGACGTGGTGATCTGTTTGAGTCACCAAGGCACGAAGCAGCACGGACCGGGTGAACCGTTCGATCTGGAGATGGTGGGCAAGACCCGGAATATCGACTTGGTGATCGGCGGTCATACCCATCAGTTGGTAACCGATACGACGGTTAAGAACTTAGACGGAAAAGACATTCCTTTGCGCCAAATGAAGAAGCAAGGGGAGTATTTAGGCAAAATAATGCTATATTTAAGTGACAAAAAAGAAAAATAAGACAAAAAAATTTGGTCATGTCAAAAAAAAGCATTAACTTTGCACGCTTTTTCAATAAAACGAATATGAAAGAGCGGAAATAGAAAAATAAAAACACACATACATATTAACTTTTAAAGAATTAGTATTATGGCAGAAATTGATGCAAAAGTAAAAGCAATCATTGCTGATAAACTGGGCGTTGAAGAGTCGCAAGTTGTAAACGAGGCTAACTTCCAGACCGATCTCGGTGCTGACTCGTTGGATACCGTAGAAATGATCATGGAGTTCGAGAAGGAGTTTGATATTCAGATTCCGGACGAGGATGCTCAGAAGATTGCTACCGTAGGCGATGCAATCGCTTATGTTGAGAAGAAAGCCGGAAAGTAATTTTCTTTTCACTTGAGTTTGCGAGTTTACGGGAATACTGTAAACTCGTATGCTTTTTATAGACAAGGTAAGACGAGATGCAATTAAGAAGAGTAGTGATAACGGGTCTGGGAGCGGTTACGCCATTAGGTAATTCCGCTCAGGAGACGTGGCAAGGCTTGGTGAACGGTGTGAACGGTATTGCACCGATCACGGCTTTTGATGCCACGAATTTCAAGACTCGCTTTGCCGGTGAGGTGAAAGGTTTTGATCCGACGGCAGTGATAGACAAGAAAGAGGCGCGTAAGATGGACCGCTATGCGCAGTTCTCCGTTTGCGTAGCAGACGAAGCATTGAAGGACAGCGGTCTGGACTTGGAGAAAGAGGACCGCAGCCGTGTCGGTGTCGTTTGGGGCAGCGGTATGGGAGGATTGCAGTCCATGGAGCAGGAGTTGTACCAGTTTGCGGAGGGCGACGGTGTCCCCCGTTTCAATCCGTTCATGATTCTGAAGTCCATTCCGAGTATCGCAGCCGGTCAGATCTCCATTCGTTTCGGATTGGGTGGTTTGAGTTTTTCTGTCAGCACAGCCTGCTCTTCGTCATCTCACGCCGTGTCGTGTGCGTACGACCAGATCCGTCTGGGTCATGCGGAGGTGCTGCTGACCGGTGGTGCCGAAGCGGTAGTGACGCAAGCGACAATCGGTGGATTTAACTCCTTACATGCCTTGTCCACCCGTAACGATGATCCTGAGCACGCGAGTCGTCCGTTCTCCAAATCCCGTGACGGATTTGTGTTGGGCGAAGGTGCGGCTTGTCTGATTCTGGAAGAATACGAGCATGCAAAGGCTCGTGGTGCCAAGATCTATGCGGAGGTGGTCGGTGAGGGTATGACGTCGGACGCGTATCATATGACGGCACCGGATCCGGAAGGAAAGGGGGCAGAGCGTGTGATGCGTCTGGCATTGAAAGATGCGGGATTACAACCGGAACAGGTCGATTTCATCAATACGCACGGTACGTCCACTCCGTTAGGAGACGTGACGGAGATCAAGGCGATCCAGCGTGTGTTCGGAGAGCATGTGTATGAGATGAACCTGGATTCGACGAAGTCGATGACCGGTCACCTGATCGGTGCGACGGGCGCTGTGGAAGCGTTGACGTGTGTGATGGCGTTGAAAGACGGTATCATCCCGCCGACGATCAACCATGATCCGGAGGACAAGGATGAGGAGATTGACTACCGCATTAACTTTACATTTGACAAAGCGCAGAAGCGCGATATCAAATATGCATTGAGTAACACCTTCGGTTTCGGCGGACACAACGCCTGCCTGGTGTTCAAGAAATGGGAAGAGTGACCCTAAGACTCACTCCATTAGTCACTAGAAATTTGTTTAAGGTATTATGATTCAGAAAATCGGAGAGAATGCAGGCCAGGTATGGGGTGCATTGGAGAACGGTGCACAAGGAATCAAGGCACTGAAGAAAGCTACCAAGCTGAAAAACGAGGAGCTGTACTTGGCTCTCGGTTGGTTGGCTCGTGAAGGCAAGCTGACCTTTACGGTAGAAGAGGCTGACACCATCGTAGCTTTGGCTTAAGTATGGTAATAGCTATCGTAGGCGCCTCGGGCGCCGTCGGACAGGAGTTGCTGGCTGTTCTCGAACAGCGGCAATTCCCGGTTTCCGAACTGAGGTTATTCGGATCGGAACGGAGTGCCGGCAGGAAATATGGATTTGCAGGCAAGGAGTACGAAGTACGGTTACTGCAACATGACGACGCTTTTAAGGGCGTCGATATTGCTTTTGTCTCCGCAGGCGCAGGCGTGTCACGTGCGTACGCAGAGGATATCACCCGTTTTGGCGCGATCATGATCGATAACTCCTCCGCTTTCCGTATGGAGGAGGATGTGCCGTTGGTAGTGCCGGAGGTGAATGCCGCTGATGCGTTGAACCGGCCGAGGAACATCATCGCCAATCCCAACTGCACGACGATACAGATGGTAGTAGCCTTGCAGGCGATAGAGAAGATCTCGCATATTCGCCGGGTACATGTGGCAACCTATCAGGCCGCTTCGGGTGCCGGCGCACAGGCGATGAAGGAATTGGAGAACCAATATCGTCAGGTGCTGAACGGGGAAGAAGTGGAGGTGAATAAGTTCGCCTATCAGTTAGCGTACAACCTCATTCCGCATATCGATGTGTTTACCGATAACGGTTACACGAAGGAGGAGATGAAGATGTTCCACGAGACGCGGAAGATCATGCACTCGGATGTGAAGGTGAGTGCGACTTGTGTCCGCGTTCCGTCGCTGCGGGCACACAGCGAGAGTATTTGGATTGAAACAGAAGAACCGGTGAGTGTAACTGCGGCACGTGAAGCGTTTGCGAAGGCGCAAGGATGCGTGCTGATGGACGAACCGGAGAATAAGATATACCCTATGCCGCTGTTTTTGAGCGGTAAGGACGAGGTGTTTATCGGGCGAATCCGAAAAGACCTCAGTGATGAAAACGGTTTAAGTTTCTGGTGCGTAAGTGACCAGATCCGTAAAGGCGCGGCGCTCAATGCCGTGCAAATTGCAGAATGGCTTATAACGGCGAAAGGTTAATGGCGAAAGGCGAACGGATAGAGATCATGGCTCCGGTAGGATGCTGGGAGAGTTTGGCTGCGGCGATACAGGCCGGGGCTACCAGTGTCTATTTCGGTATCGAGCATCTGAACATGCGTGCACGCAGCTCGGTGAACTTCACCACGGACGATATGGCTACTATTGTGAAGACCTGTCGGAAAGCGGGTGTGAAGACCTACCTGACAGTGAACACCGTCATGTATCCGGAAGATCTGCCGCTGATGCGTGAGATTGTCGATAAGGCGCATGCGGTGGGTGTGGATGCGGTGATTGCAAGTGATATCGCGGTGATGCAGTATGCGAATGCGATTGGTCAGGAAGTCCATCTGTCCACGCAACTCAATATCGCCAACACCGAGGCGCTTAAGTTCTACGCGCAGTTTGCCGATGTAGTGGTGCTGGCACGGGAGTTGAACATGGCGCAGGTAGCTTCTATTTATCATGATATCCAGGAGCAGCATATCTGTGGAAAGAGCGGTCAACCGATACGGATTGAGATGTTCTGTCACGGTGCGCTGTGTATGGCCGTCAGCGGAAAATGTTATCTGAGTCTGAATAACTACGGAATGAGTGCCAATAGAGGCGCTTGTGTACAAGTCTGCCGCCGCGGTTACACGGTGAAGGACAAGAGTTCCGATCTGGAACTGGATATCGATAACCAGTATATCATGTCGCCGAAGGATCTGAAGACGATTCATTTCCTGAACAAGATGCTGGATGCCGGAGTGCGGGTGCTGAAGATCGAAGGCCGGGCACGCGGAGCGGAGTATGTGAGTACGGTGGTTAAGTGTTACCGTGAGGCAGTTGAAGCTTGGTATAACGGCGAATGGGCGAATGGCGAAGGGATTGAGGCAAAGATCGCGGATTGGAACGAACGGTTGAGCCGGGTGTTCAATCGCGGTTTTTGGGACGGCTATTACCAGGGACAGAAACTGGGCGAATGGACCCATTCGTATGGCAACAAGGCAACGCGGAAGAAAGTGTATGCCGCGAAATGCACCAATTTCTTCAAGAACCTGAGTGTGGCGGAGTTTGTGGTGGAAGCCGTAGATGCGATGGAAGAGGGTCAGGAGATCCTCATTACCGGTGAGACAACCGGAGTGTATGAGACCACGGTGCACGACATGCATGACCATAAGGGACAGTTGACGCAACGCGTGGAGAAAGGTCAGTTTTTTGCCATCAAGACGGACACGCTGATCCGCCGGGGCGATAAACTCTATCTTTGGGAAGAAGAAAAATAAAGTGGAGAGTGTAGCGCACATAGTATCTTCAGCGAGTGCCGTATGGTGCGGTTGGACGATGTTGGTCTTGTTGCTGTTCGGCATCGTGGCTGAGTTGTTCCAACCCGGTGTGATCACGCAGGCAAAGAGTTCGTTAGCAGCGCAGGGAGACCGGTTGTACAAAGAGTCACCGAACACATTTGTGGGCCAGTTGATGATCACTTTGTTTCGGTTAGGTGTGATCACGATGGCTGTCTATCTGTGCTGTAACCGAACGGAGTGTTTCTCGTTCACGGGTTTCTGGGTGATCTTCGGCATCGTGCTGGGTGTGAGTGTTGTGAAGATGCTGATGAATATAGGAACCGACTATACGTTCCGTTTGAGTAAGCAGTTTGGAAACGGTTATGAGCATTACGGCAATATCCTGACTTTAGGCACCTTGCTGCTGTACCCGGTTGTGCTGGTTCTGATGCGTTTCGGAGAACCGGTACTGAACCGTTGGATCATCGGTGGAATAGGTGTGCTGTTTATAGCCACCTGGATCTACTGCGCATTCCGTCAGTTTGTTCATTCTCCTCGGGCGATCTTGTACCTGTTGGTATATATAGCGACGGTAGAGATCTTGCCTTGGATGTTTGTATATATGTTATCGAATCAAATAATAAGCCAAATATGATTAAAAAGATTCTTTTTTCTCAACCGCGTCCTACGACGCCGCATAACCCATACGACCGCTTGGAAGAGCAGTTCGATGTGCATTGCGACTATCATCAGTTCATTCATATCGAAGGACTGGAGGCACGTGAGTTCAGACAGCAACATATCAATCCGTTGGATTATACGGCGGTGATTCTTAATTCCCGCCTGGGTGCGGAACATTTCTTCCGCATGTGTGAGGAGATGCGTATCAACGTACCGGACAGCATGCATTATTATTGCAATTCGGAACAGGTAGGTTTGTACTTGCAGAAGTTCATCAACTATCGCAAGCGCAAGGTCTTCTTCCCGGAGACGGGTAATAAGTTTGAGGATGTGTTACCGGCTATGCGCCGTCGTCCGAATGAACGGTATATGATGGTGCTTTCCGACATCCATAACGATGAGCAGCTGAATATGTTTGCGCAGAACGGTATTGAGGTTACGCCGGCGATCATGTACCGTACGGTGACTACTCCGTGGCCGAAAGAGATGCCGTTTGATTACGATATGATTGCCCTGTTCACCCCGGCCGGTGTCACTTCGCTGATGGATAACTTCCCTACCTGGAAACAGGGAAAGACGCTGATCGCCGCTTTTGGTGAAGGTACGATTCGGGCACTGGAGGAAAACGGTTACCGCGTAGATATTGAGGCCGGTCAAGGAAAAGCATTTGCTTCGCTTCCTATGGCGATTGCGGATTATCTGGAGAAGAATCAATAAGGGCGAACGGCAAAAGGCGAATGGCGAACGGTTTTCCTAAAGATAACAAACTCTGCGGACAGATGCGTATTGCGCAACTGTACAAAGAAGGGAAACGCTTTACGGCGTGGCCGCTGAGGGTGTGTTTTCAGGAAACGGAGGAACAGACGCAAGTGCTGGTTTGGGCACCCAAATCACTCTTCAAACGGGCCGTCAAGCGCAATCATCTGCGTCGTCTGATGCGGGAAGCGTATCGGTTGCATCAGGATATGTTAGGCGAAAAGCATTATCTGATCGCCTTCAATTATATGGATAAAGAAGAGCAATCCTACGCAGTAGTAGAGAAAGCCATATGCAAATCACTAAAGAAGATATCCGAAAGGGCGTAAGGAAAATTTTTCTTATACCGGTCTATTTTTACCGGGTATTCATTTCGCCGTTGACACCGCCATCCTGCCGTTATACACCGACATGCAGCCAGTATATGGTGGAAGCGGTGATGAAACACGGGATCTTCAAAGGCGGTTGGTTAGGCATCAAACGGATCTGCCGTTGTCATCCGTGGGGAGGAGCAGGGTATGATCCCGTTCCCTGACGGGATATTGGAAATTGGATATTTGAGATTGTATGCGAATTGATATTATTTCTGCTTGTCCGGAGTTGTTGGAGTCTCCGTTAAACCATTCGATCATCCAACGGGCGAAGACCAAAGGTCTTTGTGAGATCTACGTGCATAACTTACGGGATTGGACATTGGACAAACACCGTAAGATCGATGATTATGCCTTTGGGTTCAGTGCCGGTATGGTGCTGCAGATTGAACCGATCGACCGTTTGATCAGTCATCTCACTTCCGAACGGCATTATGACGAGATTATCTTTACGGCTCCCGACGGCGAACGGTTTGACCAGAAAGCAGCAAACAGTCTTTCGTTGAAGGAGAACATCATCATCCTTTGCGGTCACTATAAGGGTGTCGATCAACGGGTACGTGATCATCTGATTACGCGTGAGTACAGTATCGGTGATTTTGTGTTAACCGGCGGTGAGATGCCTGCGGCGATGATGACGGATGCGATCGTACGTCTGTTACCCGGCGCCTTAGGTGACGTGGAGAGTGCGTTGAACGATTCTTTTCAAGACGGCTTGCTGGAAGCAGGAGTCTATACACGTCCGGCGGAATACAAAGGATGGAAAGTGCCGGAGATCCTGCTGAGCGGTCATCAGGCGAAGATCGAAGAGTGGAATTATGAGCAGTCTTTAGCCCATACACGGGAAAGAAGGCCCGATTTATTGGATGAAAAATAAAATGTTGCATTTACGCTAAAATGGCGACATTTTGCAAAGTGAATTGAACAATTTTATGTTTTTTAACACTTTTTCGCAAAAATATTTGGTCATATCACCAAAAAGCAGTACTTTTGCATCGTGTTTTTCATGGTATTAGATTTAAGGTTAAGTAAAAAGATTGGGTTGTCGGGAGACAACCTTCTTTGTTTTATGTAGATTTAGGTAGAAAAATTCAAATTTCTTTTGCATATTTCAAAAAATTTTTGTACCTTTGCACCCGAAAATGGTAAATGTTATCATGGAAACGCTTATTTCGGTTATCGGTGGTGCAAATGTCGATATGTCGGCTACGCTGAATGATGCTTTTATTGCTGCGGATTCCAATCCCGGTCATATAGAGGTGGGTTACGGCGGTGTGGCGCGTAATATTGCGCATAACCTCTCCTTGTTAGGTGCTCGTACACAGTTGTTGACGGTCTTTGGCGGAGATCTCTTTGGTGGTTTGCTGCATGACCATTGCAAGCAGCAGGGGATTGATGTTCATTTGTCAGAACGGGATTCGAGTCAGCGTTCCGGCATCTATCTGTGCATCAATAACCATGGAGGAGAGATGATCGCGGCGGTGGCCGATACGGAGGCGATTAAGTGGATCACACCGGAATGGCTGGAGAAACGTGCCGGAGAGATTAATAAGGCGGAGTTTGTGGTGGCCGACGCGAATATAGGTGAAGACGCATTGCGGTGGTTGATGGAAAACGTGACGGCACCTTTGTTTGTGGACGGCGTCAGTTCTACCAAAGCGCACCGTGTGATCAATGCGCTTAAGAAGATGAAGTTACCGTACCTCCATACGCTTAAGTGGAACCTCAAAGAAGCGTTGGCCGTGACGAACACCACTACCTATGCCGAAGCAGCGCAGGCGTTGCTGAACTTAGGTGTAGCGCATGTGTATATCACGCTGAGCGGAGAAGGTGTTTACTGCCGTAATGCAGCGGAAGAATGGTTATTCCCTATTTTACCCGGTGAGATCGTCAATACCACAGGCGCCGGAGATGCTTTCCTGGCAGGTGTGGTGTATGCGTACAGCAAAGGAATTGCCTTTCCGCAAACGGCACAATACGGTCTGATGGCCGCCAGAGCGACCTTGATGAGTAACAAAGCGGTGAATCCGGAAATTGCAAATATCCTTTTATGATGAATAAATACCTATCTATATCGCCTGAGGTGCAGGCAGCCTTGAACGCCGGTAAACCGGTGGTAGCTTTGGAGTCTACGATCATCAGTCACGGTATGCCGTATCCGCAGAACGTGGAGACGGCGTTGCGAGTGGAGCAGACCATTCGGGATAACGGTGCCGTGCCGGCTACGATCGCGATTATCGGTGGTCAACTCAAAGCCGGTTGTACACCGGAGGAGATTGAGTATTTGGGAAAGAAAGGTCAGGCGGTGATCAAAGCTTCCCGTCGTGATCTGCCGGTGTTAGTGGCCCGTAAAGAGGACGGTGCGACAACGGTTACCACCACGATGATCATTGCGGCCATGGCCGGGATTAAGATCTTTGCTACCGGCGGTATCGGTGGTGTTCACCGCGGTGCGCAGCAGACCTTTGATATCTCCGCTGACCTCGAAGAACTGGCGCAGACGCCGGTGATGGTGATCTGTGCAGGCGCCAAGTCGATCTTGGATCTGGGTTTGACTCTGGAGTATCTGGAGACCAAGGGTGTGCCCGTGATCGGTTATCAGACGGAAGAGTTACCGGCTTTCTATACCCGTCACAGCGGATTTAAAGTGGATTACCGTATCGATACGCCACAAGAACTGGCTGCGGCTTTCAAGGCCAAGATCGACTGTGGCCTGAAGGGCGGTATGCTGGTTACCAACCCCATTCCGGAACAGTATTCCATGCCGAAAGATGTGATCGATGCAGCGATAGAGAAAGCACTACAGGAGATGGATGCCGCCGGAATACACGGCAAACAATGTACGCCGTTCCTTTTGGCGAAAGTGAAAGATCTGACAGGCGGTGATAGTCTGGCAGCAAACATACAACTGGTTCTTAATAACGCCCGTTTAGCGGCACAAACAGCAGTAGCCTTATGCGAAAAGTAATTTTCTTTGCGGCAGTGAGTCTGATTTGGATGTCCTGCCAACCTTCCAGACATTATCAATTGGATGATTATACCACCGAGTATATCACCGTGGATTCGATTACAGCGGAAGCGACCCGCGACAAGGCCTACGAGGAGTACTTGGCACCGACCAAGGCGTTCATGGATGCGGAGATGGGGATCGTGTTGGGGTATGCAGCCAATGAGATGTGGATTGACAGTATCGAGTGCCCGATGTTAAACTGGACGGCAGACGTGCTGTTGGAAAAAGCACGTGAGGTATGTCCGTTCCCGGTCGATATGGCGTTGCAGAACACCGGTGGAGCACGTACTTCCTGGACAGGACAGAAACCCATTACCTTGGAGGATGTGTTCAGCACCATGCCGTTTAACAACCGAATGGTAGTACTGCGCCTGAAAGGTGCCGATGTGATCGATCTGTTCCGTACCAGTTTTGCGGCGGAAGAGCATGCGCACGGCGTAGCCGGTGTACGCGTCAAGATCGATCATCGGCAGTTGACCGATCTGAAGGTAGGTGGTAAGAATGTGGATCCGGAAGCGGACTATACGATCGCTACCAGCAATTATCTGTCCAAAGGAAAAGACGGGATGGTTGCGTTGACACGCTATGACAGTTTGTGGGACAGCGGCCTTCTAATCCGCGACATCTATATTGAGGCCGTGCGTAAGCAGGACACTGTTCGTGCCGCTGTCGATGGTCGCGTGACGATTAAGAAGTAAAGGCACATTATGTTCCACATGCCCGATGGGGGCATTGAAAAGAACGGGGTAGTCGTAGTCTGCGACTGCCTCTTTTATTGTCTCATAGACCGTCTGCTGCATCAGCGGATCATCTTCGCAGTCACTGAACTGTCCGACTACGAGACCGCTCAGATGCGCCAGCACACCGCTCATGCGCAGGTTACGCATCATGCGGTCGATATGATAATGGCGTTCGGAGATATCTTCGATGAGCAGGATAGGGAAGAGGTAACTCTGTTTGTTCAGACTGAAAGGAGTGCCTTGCAAGCCGTATAAGACGGAAAGGTTTCCGCCAATGATCGGCGCACAGGCATGACCGGGATTATTAAGCGGATGAGTTTCCCAGGTGTATTGCACCGATTCACCTGCCAGCAGACGCCGCAGTGCTTGAATCGGTTCGCTGTCTTCCGGTAAGGTAGTGATATGCTTGCACATGATGCCGTGCACGGATGGCTGATGGCTGAGAGCTGACCACTGATGTAGCGCCGTGATGTCGCTGAAACCGATGATAGGCTTGGTGATTGCCGGTACACGGTCGATGATTCGTTGCAGACCGTATCCGCCACGTGCACAGAGGATCGCATCGACGGACGGATCTTGCAATGCTTCCACGAGGTCCGACAAACGGTCATTGTCCGTTCCGGCAAACCGTCCCCACGCATCGCGCGCGTGCACGCCCTCGCTCACCTTATATCCCCACGCGCGCAAACGCGCAGCCGCCCCGTCGATATACGACGGGTCAATAACTCCGGAGGGCGATATGATACGAATCTCTTTCAACTTTCAACTATCAACTTTCAACTTTAAGAGTACACTTTGTGCTCGATCCAATTGACGAGCCGTTTAGGTAACAGGCGATCCAGGAAGCAGAGGATGCGGTATGAGAAACCGCCTACGTATTGAGGGCGGGGACTGCAGCAGGTAGCGATATGATAGAATAGTTTCGCCATCTGTCTCGGTTTCATCCCTCCCCGTTCATCGCGTTCCATCGTCTTGATGGCTTTGTTGGCATGCTGATAGACTTCTTCTCCGGCAGTGGACTTATCCCGTGCATCGGTGAAACCGGTACGGACATCACCCGGCACCATGACGCTGACGCTGATGTTGAACTCACGCACTTCGTTGGCAAGTGCCAGAGCGAACGCGTTGATAGCCGCTTTGGAAGCCGAATAGAAGGACTGATAGGGAACGGCTAAGATAGCCGCTACCGAACTGGTGTAGATGATCCGTCCGTGTTTCTGTTGACGTAAGTGCGGTAGGATGGCTTGCGTGAAACGAACGGCGCCGAGGAAGTTGACATCCATCTGGTGCTCCACGGCTTTCATGTCGGAGAACTCCACCGCTCCGGAGATACCGTAACCGGCATTGGAGATCACCACGTCGATGACGTCCGTCTGTTTGAGTACTTCTGAAATCGCCTTCTTACAACTCTCTTCGGAACACACGTCGCAGCCCACATGGGTGATGTTATCCTGCGACTGACCGTGACGGCTGAGTTCAAAGACACGCCAGCCACGCTCCGCAAAGAGCATGGCTGTCGCTTTTCCTATACCCGAACTACCGCCGGAAATGACTAAAGTCTTCATATTACATCTCGGGTGCACCCTCATGGAGTACACGTGCAATGATTTGAACGGCCTCGTCGATGACCGGTTCGGTGTGGGTAGCCATCAAAGTGGTACGCAGCAGGCACTCGCCTTCGACGCATGCCGGCGCAATCACCGGGTTGACATAAACACCCTCGTCGAACATCTTCTTGCCGAAGTACAGCGTATCCAGCGTCTTGTACGTAAAGATCGGTACGATCGGCGTCGGCGCCTCGATGATCTTCACTCCGTTCGCTAACAACGATTTCTGGAAGTACTTGGCGATGTTCATCAGACGTGTCGGACGCTCAGGGTCTTTGATCAGTTGATGCAGTGCCTCCAAAGCTGTTGCAGCCGAACAAGGCGTGATGGATGCCGAGAAGATGAACGGACGGGATACATGACGTAACCAATCGGCTACGCGGTGACTCGTCAGCATACATCCTCCGATCGAAGCCAGTGACTTCGAGAAGGTCAGCATCGTGATATCCACCTTGTCGGTCAGACCGAAATGCGCCGCAGTACCGCGACCACCGGGGCCGAGAACACCGAAACCGTGTGCGTCATCCACCATCACCCGTGCGTTGTATTTCTCCGCCAACGCGCAGATCTCCGGTAACTTACAGATGTCACCGCGCATGGAGAATACACCGTCGGTGATAATCAGTTTGCCGGCTGTCTCCGGAATGGACTTGAGTTGACGCTCCAGGTCCTCCATATCGGAGTGACGGTAACGCAGCACCTTCGCATAACTCAGACGGCAAGCGTCATAGATCGATGCGTGGTTCTCGCGGTCGTTCAGGATATAATCATCCTTGCCAGCGATGGCGGAGATGATAGCGAGGTTCGTTTGAAAACCCGTCGAGACGGTCATACACTCCTCGTATCCCGTGAAGGCAGCTATCTCGCGTTCCAACTGCAGGTGAAGATCCAGCGTTCCATTCAGGAAACGACTGCCGCTCACACCTGTTCCGTATTTATCCAGTGCCTCATGACCGGCTTTGATAACTGCCTCGTTCTCTGTGAAGCCGAGGTAGTTATTCGAACCGAGCATGATCACGCGGTGGTTCTCCATCTTCACCACAGGGGCTTGACGGCTCTCCAACTCGTGGAAATACGGATAGATTCCTAATTTGCGAACAACTTTGAGGGTCTCAAAATGGTCGCATTTATCAAATAAATCCATATTAGAGGACGTTTAATTCTTTCAAAATAGCGGTTGTCTTACGAACGGCAGCTTCCGACTCGTGCAGTTTAGCACGCTCCTCATCACTAATATTCAACTCCAAGATCTTCTCAATACCGTTCTTACCAATGATACACGGAACTCCGATGGTGATATCCTTCATGCCGTACTCGCCTTCCAAAGCAGCGGAACACGGGATCATCTTCTTCTGGTCCTTGATGATAGCCTCTGCAACCGAAGCAGCTGCAGCACCCGGAGCCATCCAAGCGGAAGTACCAAGCAGACCGGTGAGAGTAGCACCGCCTACCATGGTCGATTTAACGACGTTCTCCAACTCCTCTGCACTCAGGAACTCGCTTACGTTGATACCTTTGTAGGTCGTGTAGCTGGTCAGAGGGATCATCGTCGTGTCGCCGTGACCACCGATAACGAAACCGTCCACATCGTTGGCGTTGCACTTCAGAGCCTGGCTCAGGAAGTATTTCAGACGTGCGCTGTCGAGAGCACCACCCATACCGATCACGCGATTACGCGGCAGACCGAGAGCGTGAAGCGTCAGATAAGCCATCGTATCCATCGGGTTGGAAACAACAACGAGGATAGCGTTCGGGCTATATTTGAGTACTTGGTCGCATACAGACCTCACGATACCTGCGTTTACACCGATAAGCTCCTCACGGGTCATACCCGGTTTACGAGGCAGACCGGAAGTGATAATTACTACATCGCTACCGGCAGTCTTGCTGTAGTCGTTCGTTACACCTTCAACAACGGTGTCAAAGCCCATCAGCTGAGCCGTTTGCATGATATCCATGGCTTTACCCTCGGCAAAACCCTCTTTGATATCAATCAGACATACTTCATTAGCCACCTCATTTACGGCCAATACATTTGCGCACGTAGCACCTACGTTACCTGCGCCTACAACAGTTACTTTGCTCATAATTCTTCTATATTTTAATTATTATTTTCAAAAAAGCGGACAAAGTTACAACTTTTTTTGTATATATACAAATTTATGCGAAAAAAAGTGCAATTTTTATGATTTTTGTCAACAGAATTTGCATATTTGCCAATTTTTTTGTACCTTTGTACCCGAAATTAAACGCTATCGGTATGAAACGCCTGCAACACATATGGAACTTTGGGATAAATCACCCGTGGTTTCTCCCAATTGTGGTATTATGCCTATTTGGTGTATTGTCTTTGCTGACTTTAGTAGCTGTGCCATCTCGTCCTTTGATGCTTTGTATCGAAGGACTATTGTATATCCTCGGTGGTATCATCCTATTTTCCGTAGTACTGATGTTTGCTACTACTTTCGGGGTGTTCCATGAAAACAAGAATGTTGCCGAATGTATGGGGCTTTTTGGCATTAATATCCTTGTAGTGACAATAGGATTAGGAATGCAGATCTTCGCAGGAATCACAAATCCCGATCCATATGCTTTCTCTCATCCTATTCCTGAAGGGATAGCGTATAATATCCCTATAGAAAATGACTTGGAGAGCAATATTTGTTCTTTGCGTCATGAGGCTGTCAATGAATCAGATACTACCACTTGGCTGCAAGTGTCCACGGATTTTACAGGTTGTTTTGCCTATACATTCTATTATCATGCTCTACCGGCAGGTGATATTTTCTTGCGTTGTTACGAAGCCGGTACAAATGACCCGTTATCGGCTGATAAAATAGAGCAATCCTCTCTTTCTCCGGCTCAGGCCGAGAATGCTTTTTGTTGTCAAGTCAGTGACAAACATTTTGTCATTTATGAAGGTGCTCCTATGCAATACTACGTTGCTCGTTTCGAAGTCTGGTATCGTTCCGCAGAAACACACCAAGAACATAAGCTACTCGATAAATTGTATCGTGTAGATGGCTATGAACATTAATAACGAATCTATGAAACGTTTTATACCTATCCTCCTTGCCTGTCTCTTGCCCATCATTGCGCAAGCGCAAGATACTATTCCAAATTATTTGGAAGACGATGATGTCATTATTGGACCTTTCGCTTACTCTATGCCTGAATTCCCTGGTGGGGAACAGGCGATGAATGAGTACATCTCTGCCAACTTGCATTATCCCGAGCAAGCTGTCAAAGATAGTATTGAAGGTCGAGTAGTTGTCAGTTTTTCTGTACAAGCAGATCTCTCTATTACGAACATTGAGGTTCTCCAATCTTCAGGGTTTGCATTGCTGGACGAGGAAGCAATCCGCGTAATTCGCTCTATGCCGAAATGGGAATGCAAAGCGAAATCGTGCTACTCAGATGTGAAATACGCCGTGCCCGTTAATTTCAAACTTCAATAGCAATCGGCACAATTCGCTTTGTATCGGCAATAATGTCTTTCTTCTTTTGTGCCCGATTGAATCGGGCTTTCTTCGTCGTTCATTGTATCGGATGTTATCCGATGATTTCTGCAAAAAATCCCACCAATATTTGCATATATCAAATATTTTTTGTACCTTTGCACCCGATTTGAAAAAATCCGCCGTCTGCACCCTCGTACGCATAGGAAAATACGGGCCTGCATCGTGGTAACATTAGGCTGTTAACACGTGATTAACATGCGATTAACACGCGATTAGATAAGCATTGCTATCTCCGACAGTAACTAATAGCTTAAAAACCAACTATTTATGGCAAGAGCAAAATACGCCGCAATTATTACCGGACTCCAAGGAGCAACCTCTCCGGACTCCATCCATCGTCAGAAACACTACCGTGACGCACGCGGTCGCATTATTGGCGCTGCTGCCCCGGAAATATACAAAGTTACCAAACCGCGCAACTGGAAACGCAAACCCGCGGTCGGCGATGAACTCGCCAACCAGAAACTCTGGGGCAAAGCCTGCTATCTCACCGCCAAAGCCCTCGAAACGGAAGAGGGCTATAAATACTGGCAGCAGCGTTTCGAAGCCCAACTCTACGCTACACGAGGCTCCAAACCCGATCCATTTGCATCACTTGATCCCAAGACCAAATGCCGCAAGCGCTATGCACGCTTCGATGCCTTCGTACGCGCTATCATCCGCAACGAACTCAAGCAAACTCAGGCAAAATAACTAAAAATCAAGAAAAATTGCAGAAAAATGGCATACACTATTGTGTATGTCAATTTTTTTTTGTAATTTTGCAGCCGATTTATGTGCGCGAGTGCGCAAACGCGCGTACATACACATAAAAATAGGAATATAAATAACACAAAAATACAAATGGAAGAGCAACAAGAAAAGTATGATGGATCGAGTATTCAAGTGCTCGAAGGATTAGAGGCGGTGCGGAAGCGTCCTGCGATGTATATCGGCGATATATCGCTCAAGGGTCTGCACCACCTGGTTTATGAAGTGGTGGATAACTCCATCGATGAGGCGCTCGCCGGTTTCTGCGACGAGATCGCCGTTCACATCAACGAGGATAACTCCATCACCGTGCAGGATAACGGTCGTGGTATTCCGGTGGATATGCATCCGAAGGAGCATAAGAGTGCACTGGAAGTGGTTATGACCGTCCTCCACGCCGGTGGTAAGTTCAACAAAGACTCCTATAAGGTGTCCGGTGGTCTTCACGGTGTGGGTGTGAGCTGCGTGAACGCGCTGTCCACCAAGATGCACGTGGAGGTGTACCGTGACGGTGCAATCCACTCGCAGGACTATGCGAAGGGTAAACCCTTGGCGCCGGTTCATACGATCTCCGAGGCAGAGGCAACCGGTAACTGGGAGCAGCGCAAGACCGGTACGTTCGTGCAGTTCTGGCCGGATGATACGATCTTCACCGAAACCGTTTATCACTGGGACATCCTCGCCAACCGAATGCGCGAACTCGCTTTCCTCAATGCCGGTATCAAGATTGTGCTCAAGGACAAGCGTGTCATCGACGCAGAGGGTAACTGTAAGAAAGAGACCTTCTATTCGGAGAAGGGCCTTTCTGAGTTCGTTCGTTATATCGACGGAACCCGCACCCCGCTGATCTCCGAGGTGATCCATCTGAACACCGATAAGTTCGGTACGCCGGTAGAAGTAGCGATGATCTACAACACCGACTTTAATGAGAACGTACACTCGTACGTCAACAATATCAACACCATCGAGGGTGGTACCCACGTAGCCGGTTTCCGTGCCGCTTTGACGCGTGTGATGAAGAAATACGCGGAAGAGAGCAAGATGCTCGAGAAGGCCAAACTCAAAGATAAAGACGGTAACTCCACCATCGACCCGAACGATTTCCGGGAAGGTTTGACGGCAGTTATCTCCGTGAAGGTAGCTGAACCGCAGTTTGAGGGTCAGACGAAGACCAAACTCGGTAACTCGGAAGTGGCAGGTATGGTAAATTCCGCTGTTTCTGAGGCTTTGCAGAACTACCTCGAAGAGCATCCGGATGATGCGAAGAAGATTGTAGAGAAGGTGATCCTTGCTGCGCAAGCACGTATCGCGGCTCGTAACGCGCGACAGAGTGTGCTCCGTAAATCGCCGCTCAGCGGTGGTGGTCTGCCCGGTAAGTTAGCGGACTGCGTATCGAAAGATGCAGCAGAATGTGAGTTGTTCCTCGTCGAGGGAGACTCTGCAGGTGGTACCGCTAAGACCGGACGTGACCGTGTACACCAGGCTATCCTGCCGCTTCGCGGTAAGATCCTGAACGTGGAGAAAGCGATGGAACACAAAGTATTCGAAAGCGAAGAGGTTCGTAATATCTTCACCGCGTTAGGAATTACGTTTGGCACGGAAGAGGACCCGAAAGCGTTGAACCTCAGTAAGATCCGTTACCATAAAGTGATCATCATGGCCGATGCCGATGTCGATGGTGCGCATATCGCTACCCTGATTATGACCCTGTTCTTCCGTCATATGAAAGAGGTAATCGAGCAAGGACACCTGTACATCGCTTGTGCGCCGCTCTATAAGTGCTCGAAGGGTAACTACAGCGAATATTGCTGGAATGATCAGCAACGCTTTGACTTCATCAATAAATACGGAGCCGGTGACGAGAAGGCGATCAAGACCCAGCGTTACAAAGGTCTCGGTGAGATGTCCGACGAGCAGTTGTGGGAGACCACGATGGATCCGGCTCGCCGTATGTTGAAACAGGTGACGATCGAGAACGCAGCCGAAGCCGATCGAATCATCGCTATGCTGATGGGTGACGATGTGGCACCGCGTCGTGAGTTTATCGAAGAAAACGCAACCTACGCAAATATTGATGCGTAATGAGAATTGCAGTCTATTGTTCGGCGAAAAATGCGATACCTGAGGAGTTTTTATCCCTCGGTGACGCATTGGGTAAGTGGATCGGAGAAAACGGTCACACGCTTATCTACGGTGGTGCAACGGGTGGATTGATGAGTAGAACCAGTGACGCAGCGCACCAAGCGGGTGCACACGTCATAGGTGTCATCCCCCCGCGTATCAAAGCTGCCGGTCGCCTGGCAACCAACTGCGATTTCCTGATTGAGGTGCAGAATATGTCCGAACGCAAGCAGCGCATGCGGGATGAAGCCGATATCATCGTATGCCTGCCCGGCAGTTACGGCACGCTGGACGAGATGATGGATGCTACTTCGTCTGCGATTGTTGGGGAACACCATAAACCGACTTTCGTGCTGAACCACAAGGGTTTTTACGAGCCCCTCAAACAGCAAATACGCGTCATGCAGGACCTGCATTTCATCCCCGAACAGCAGAGTTACCAACCCATCTTCGTCGATACACTCGATGAGTTGTACGACGAAATCAAAAATCAAAAATTATAAATCATACATAAAACAAAGTTTTTTTATGAACCTATTTGCAGCCAGATTAACCCGTAAAATGCTCTCGACCGAAGCGTTCGAGAAGACCGTTTACGACATGCAAGAGCGTGTAAAACGCTATCGCCAGATTGAGAAATCACCTGAACTGGCAGAGTATCAAGAGTTGAAAAAACGCATTGAGAGTAGCGATTTTAAGGAGCGTAAACAGGAACTTGTATCCCGCAAATACAAAGACACGGCCGAAGGTCGTAAGATGTTGGATTACAAGCGTTTGACCGCTTCCAAGGAAATCAGACGTTACCGGGAGGCTCTGGCAGATCCCCTCTTCCGCGATTTTCTGCAGTTCCGTGAGACACCGGACTTCCAAAAAGTGCACAGCGCTGAAGAGCGTAAGGCCGATAGTCTGCTTAAGAAGTACTATGACCTCTATAACTCCTCCCTTTACAAGAACTACATGAAGGTGCTTAACTCGTCTGAGTTGAAGCAGCTGACGGCCTTGGAGGAAGAGGTGAACACGGAGGATTTCAAGGTCCGTCATGCGCTTTGGGAGGATAACAAACGCTGGGAGCATTCGGATGAGTACCGCATCGAGCAACGCTTTAACCAACTGGCGAAATCGGATGATATCAAGTTCTATTTCACCCAACGGGAAGAGCGCATCGACTGGGCGGAATTGTTCCGTCCGGCTTTCGATGACGATATGTCCACCGGTAAGAACTGGAAACCCGGTTTCGGTTATGCGAACCCGGCAATGAAAGACGGTCATTCCCGAACCTCCGAGCGTCAGGCATACAATGGCGGTAAGAACACTTTCTTCGCCGAAGGCCGTATGGACGTCGAGACCCGTGCAGAGAGTAAGAAAGCGATCGCATGGGATGAGAAAAAAGGTTTTGTGGAAGAGGTGTTTGACTTCACCTCCGACGCGATGAATACCAAAGAAGCGTTTGCGCAGGAGTCCGGTTTGTTCATGGCGAAGATCCGTACGCAGGGTGTCGGTCATCATTTCTTCGGACTGACAACCGGTAAGCAGAATACGCCGATGATCGCGCTCTATCATTTCAACGGGAAACGTCATCAGGTGGGTTACGTGGACGGACAGAACACCAAGATGGTGGATCTCACCGGTGTACTGCGTTCGATGTACCACGTCTATGCCTTCCGTTGGACCAAGCACGAACTGATCTGGTATGTAAACGATCTGGAACTGCTGCGTATCCCGAACCGCCTGCCGAAAGAAGCAATGTTCTTCTTGGCGCAAAGCTGGCTGCCGAAGGCAGAGAAGGGTGGGGAAGGTAAACTGAAAGTGCAGTGGGCACGTGTCTTCCGTCCGGTCGATGACTCCCCGTTGGCACAGCGTAACGAGGCAGAAAAGAAGAAATCATAAATCGTCCATTCCTACCTCTTTTTATGTTCCTCATTGCCGGGCCGTGTGCCATAGAAAATAGAGATATCGTGCTCCAGACGGCAGAGACGCTCAACCGCCTCTGTTATGACCTGGGTATCACCCTCTATTTCAAGTCCTCTTTCGATAAAGCCAACCGCACCTCGGCTTCGGCTCGTGGAGTGGGGATGGAGGAAGGTCTGAAGATCCTGCAGGAAGTGAAGACCCGGTTCGGCTTGCCGATTCTCACGGATGTGCATGAGACCTGGCAGTGCGCGCCTGTCGCTGAAGTGGCAGACGTGCTGCAGATACCTGCTTTCCTGAGTCGACAGACGGACCTGCTGCAAGCAGCAGCTGTCACCGGTCGCATCGTCAACGTCAAGAAAGGTCAGTTCATGGCCCCATGGGACTTGGGCGGTGCTATCTCGAAGATCGAACAGGTGGCACCCAACGCAGCCAAAGAAGGACATATATGGTTAACCGAACGCGGTTCGTCTTTCGGTTACGGACGGCTTGTGGTGGATATGCCTTCGCTCGTGGAGATGCGGCGTTTCGGCTGTCCTGTCATCTTTGACGCTACCCACTCGGTGCAGCAACCCTCTTCGCAGGCAGGTGTCACCGGAGGAAACAGGGAGATGGTGCCGTATCTCATGCGTGCCGCAGTGGCCGTAGGTATTGACGGACTGTTCATCGAGACCCATCCTGATCCCGATAAAGCGATCTCCGATGCAGCCAATCAAGTGCGGCTGTCCGACATGGAGAACCTGCTCAAACAAGCTTTGGAAATAAACCAACTAGTCCACTAGTTGACCAGAAGACCAGTTAAAGAACAAAATAGTATGGAACCGACCATTACCGTTTATTGCAAGAACACGCACACCTACCATGAGGTGCCACGAGGAATCTCGTTGATTGAGTTGAAGGAGTTGTTGAATGTGCAGTTGAAGTACCCGATCATCGCTGCGCATGTCAACTACAAGGTGGAGAATCTCGATTTTCGGCTGTATAAACCTAAAGATGTCGAGTTCCTGGATGCCAGCACGCCTTCCGGCATGCGCGTGTATGTGCGCACTTTAGGTATGGTGCTGGCATGTGCGGTGAATGAACTCTATCCTCGTATGGACCTTCGTGTCGAGCATCCGATCAGCAAAGGTTATTACTGCACCCTACAATGGCATGTGGGCAAGGATGAAGACCCGGAAGCCCATAGAGAACCGCCGGTAGTGTCTCCGGAGATGATCGATGCAATCAAGAAACGTATGCAGCTGATCATTGCGGAGAACCGGCCGATCTATGAGGAGGAGAAGCAGACCAAAGAGGTGATCCGTATGTTTGCTGCCCGGTATAACAACGAGTCCTCTATCTTCGAGACGCTTGGAAACCCCTACTGCCGCTATTTCCGCATGGGTGATTTCATTGATTATTACACCAATGTACTATTACCCAGTTCCGGCTATATCACCCTTTTCGATATCGAACCGTTCAAAGACGGCATGCTCGTTCGTATCCCGAACCGCAGCAATCCGCTGATCCTCGAAGACTCCATTCAGCAGGAGAAGATGTTCTCCATCTTCCAGGAATATAACCGTTGGAACAAACTGCTGCATATCAATAATGTAAGCGATTTCAACGTCGCATGCAATGCCAAGAAATCCTTTGAACTGATCAAACTCGCTGAGGCGTTACACGAGAAGAAGATCGCCCAAACGGCGGATATGATTGCTGCAAGACGGCCTAAGATCGTCTTTATCTCCGGTCCTTCCTCTTCCGGTAAAACCACGTTCTCTAAGCGTCTGCAGATCCAGTTGCTGGTAGATGGTATCAAGCCGGAAGTGCTCTCCATGGATGACTATTTCGTCAACCGTGTAGATACACCGCGTGATGAGAACGGCGAATGGGATTTCGAGAATGTCAACGCTGTCGATCTGCCTTTCTTCCGCCAGCAGATGCATGAGCTTTTGGACGGAAAAGAAGTGGATCTCCCGACCTATGACTTCACCATCGGTGAGCGCGTCTTCAAAGGAAGGAAACTCAAGCTGCAGAAAGACTCCGTGCTGGTCATCGAAGGTCTGCATGCCCTTAACCCCTGTATTCTTCCGGATGTGGATAAAGACCTGACATTCAAGATCTTCGTCTCGGCGCTGACTACCATCAATATCGATAACCATAACTGGATTCCGACCACCGACATTCGTCTGCTTCGCCGGATCGTGCGTGACTATAAATACCGCGGTTTCTCCGCTAAGGAGACGATCGCCCGTTGTCCGTCCGTCATCCGCGGTGAGCAGAAATGGGTGTACCCCTTCCAGGAAGAAGCAGATGTCATGTTTAACTCCGCACTCATCTTTGAGTTTGCGGTGCTCAAACGGCATGCGGAACCGATCTTGGCGGAAGTGCCTAAGTTCTGCGAGGAATATACCGAGGCGCATAGGCTGCTTAAGTTCCTCCAGTACTTCGTACCCATTCCGGAGAAAGAGATTCCGCCTACTTCCTTCTTGCGTGAGTTCGTCGGCGGCTCGTCGTTCCATTATTAATACCGAATAGATATGAAGTTTTTATTAGCGATAGTCATGGCGGTGTCCAACCTGTTCCCCGGTGTGCAGGTGGTGCAGGATTCCACGGTCTCCGTGCTGCTGGATGAAGCCGTCAACGGAAAGAAAGACCTCGTCGAGATAGACGGTTACCGTGTCCAGATCTTCTCTTCCAACAAGCAGCAGACAGCGAAAGCGGCTGCTTTGGAGATGGAGGAGCAGATGAAAGACCGGATCAATCAGACCATGTATGTGCAGTACCAATCCCCGTTTTGGAAAGTGCGTATCGGGGATTTCCGCACCTATGACGAGGCCAAAGAGTACAAGAAAAAACTCGTACAACAGTTCCCGGATTTGCAGGGAAACACCTATATCGTACGAGATAAAATTTTAGTGAAACAAGAATGAACCTGCAAGATTTTCATTCCAACCCCGAAGTGTCTGCAGCGATCGCAAAGGCGGTAGAGAGCACCTTGACGCAGATAGGCGAAGATCCCCAACGCGAAGGACTGAAGAAAACACCCCACCGCGTCGGTGAGGCCTTGCAATTCCTTTGCAAAGGCTATAACGAAGATGCGGAAGCCATCCTTCGTTCTGCCCTCTTTGAAGAGGATTACCGCCAGATGGTAGTGGTCAAAGATATTGATTTTTACTCCCTTTGCGAACACCATATGTTACCCTTCTTCGGAAAGGTGCACGTGGCCTATATTCCTAACGGTCGTATCACCGGCTTGAGTAAGATCGCACGCGTCGTCGATGTCTATGCGCGTCGTCTGCAAGTACAGGAACGCCTTACGACCCAGATCAAGGACTGTATCCAAAACACCCTCGATCCCCTTGGTGTCATGGTGGTCATTGAAGCCGAACACCTGTGCATGCAGATGCGTGGCGTGCAGAAACAACACGCTATGACCGTCACTTCCGATTTCACCGGCGCCTTTAATCGCCAGGAAACCAGAGAAGAGTTCTTGAAACTAATAGGCCACTAAGATCTTAACGACTGTGTGACCACCCTCTGCATTGCAGAGTGCCGTATAGACTCCCGGAGTAGCTCGTCTGCCATCCGGGAGTTTTCCGTCCCAGACAGCTGTTCCGCCGTGACTGCGCGTCTTGCAGACCAGGTTTCCACCTGCATCCACGATGTTAACCACCGTATTTTCCATCAATCCCGTGATGCTGATCATACCGCCATAATCCGGTCTCACCGGATTCGGGAACGCATAAGCGTTACTCATCGTCTCTTGCGCCTCACTGGCATCACTGCGATAGGATGCGATACCGTTATCCGTTCCGACAAACACCTCGCCCGTCTTCGGCATAATGGCAATAGACTGCACACCGTTCGATGGTAGTAGACTGTTCGTCTCCGTGAAATGGGCAACAGTGATCGTGTCGTCCTCGATCAGATACAAACCCGAGTTGGCGGTTCCGATCCATATGCGGTTTCCACCGTCCACTGCCAGGCAGTTGATCTGCTCGTCGCCTAACAGATAGTCACCTAGACCCGTTCCGTCATTTCGAGGAATAATAATCCGTTTGCAGGCACTCGAACTGAAGAAGTCCACCTCCTTCGGGAGCAGCAGCAGACCCTTGTCTGTACCGATCCAGATGCGGTTGGTATGATCTTGCGCAAAGCAGCGGAAATGATTCGGCGTCAGCACATTGCCGTTCTGATCGGTAAACGAACTGCGTGCCATGCAGCGGTCATCGCCGCTCATCGTCGGTGTGCCGTTATCGTCCAATAAAATCAGACGCGGTGTCGCCCGTTGATCCATCATCCATTTCCGGTTACTGTTCCGCTGATCCACCCATATGCCGGTCGGTGTGGTGAACTCCAGATCCGTTCCTCCGCTTCTCATACGCAGTCCGATCCATTGACCGGCTGCTGTCCGGATATGCAGCGGCTGACCGATCTCCGTCGCGTTCATGACCCACAGGTTGCCCTGCTCGTCCGTCATCGCACCGTCCGTTCGCGTGAAATAATAGTCACTCGCGCTGTTTCCCGTCTTGCGCAAGGTACTGTTACTGCTGTCATAATGCGTCACGGCGCGGTTGTTCTTAAACTCAAACACACCGGTTCCGTAGGTAGCCACAAAGAAATGTTCCGGATCCGTCGCATCCACAGCGAACTGCACCGCATCGCGTATGTCATGGTTCGTAAAATACCATGTGTCCGGCCAAGGAATACCGGTCCATTGTTGCCCGTCGTAGATACTCAGACTGCTCTGCCGAGCATACTGTTCCGACCAGCGTCCACCCGGCGATACATACAGCCGGTCATGGGCGACATCCAAGTGATAACCGAAGTTACTCAGCGGTCCTTCCGGTTGGAAACGGTCATCGCCGTTCGCACCCAGACGCACCAATCCCTTACTCTCTTCTGCGATCCAGTACACGCCGTTCGTGTACACGGCATCCGTCGCTACATAGGTGCTCGTCAGACCCGACAGCGTGTCATCGTCCTGCAGTTGGAACAGACCCTGATTCTTCACATAAACTAACATTTGTCCGTCGCTCACATGCATCCATTTCAGCGGTTGACCGCTTACCAACTGCCAACTCGTGCCTGCACGCCGGTATAACGAGTCATGCGCCAACACATACAACTGTCCCTGATGCGTCTCGGCCTGTTGAACCTGCTCAAACGGGATGGCTTCACTCGCCCAATAGTTGTAATCCACTAAGTTATTCGCCAGCGCTGCCTTATACATCCGGTCAAACGAGAAGGCGAACAGCGAATCGTTCATTTCCACCACTTCTTGCACCTCTATCGACGCCGCCTCATTGCCGATATAATAGGTGTCGGTCACCTCGCCTTTGCGTACCTGAATAGCGATGATACCAAACGGCATCGCTAAGTAACTGTACTTGCTGCCCACACAGATAGCGTTGATCGTCACGGCGATCGAACCCGCCTTCATCGAGATATCCGGCATCTGTGTCACATGGCCTTCCTGGTCCAGCAAGTCGATCTGACCGTTCTCGTACGCGATGATCAACCGCTCGGCACCTTCGTCATACGCGATGTGTGCCACCGAACTGCCGTTCAGACCCGTCGCTTTGCTCCAATAGCTCAACTGATCATCCGCCTTGTCCACACTGAACAACGCACCGTTAGCCGCTGCAAAAACAGCGTTCGGCGTTGCTGCTATCTCTTCCGGGTTGGAGTAGGACAGATGCAGCCGCCAACGAAGCATACTGCCATCATTAAGCGAAGCGTCATCATTCATCAATTCATCATTTTTCAACCCTTCATCAATCCCCTGCGGATTATATTCCACCAGACCCTCCGACGTGCCGAACCAGATATGTCCGTCTTCTCCTGCTGCCAATGCCATGATCGCGTTATCCGGCATCGCCGAGTTATCCGTCGTGAAGTGCGCCAGGATCTCCGTCATCTCCTCATTCATCTCGTACACACCTAACTCCGTACCGATCCATAGATGACCGTCCGGCGACTGACAAATCGCCTTGATGCGTTGGGTCGTTAACGGATTCTCGCCGTTGATATCCGTCACTTCCGGCAGCAGGATCGCATCCTCTGCAAAGAAATCCGTGTTAACCTCTATCGCACCCAACCCGATCTCGGTTGCTATCCACAGCCGACCCGTTCGGTCCTGCATCAATCCATAGATCATCGTCGGACGGAAAGTGTGACCGTGCTGGTCCGTCCATTCGCTGCGAATGATCGTGCGGTCGTCAGATGTGTCAAACGCTGTCCCTTGATCGTCCATTAGGCATACAAACCGGTTATACCGTGCCGTGCAAAGCCATTTATAACTCGGGCGAATGCGGTCTATCACCAATCCGCCCGGTGTGTGTAACGCTAAGTTCTGATTATCAGCCACAACCGTTAACCCATGCCACGTGCCGTCTGCCGCCTTGCATTGCAGCTGACCCTCCAACGCGGCATCTAACATCCATAAGTTACCCCCTTCGTCATACTGAACATAATCCAAACGGGTATAGATAGTCGGTTGATCGGGAACAATAGCCGTCAGACTGTTCTCTCCTCCGGCGATGTCGGCACGAACCAGCGAATCGCCCATAAACTCATACAGACCCGTTCCGTAACTGGCTACATAGAAATGGTTCACATCCTGCGGATCGATAGCCACTTGCATGAAATCCAATGCCGATCGGTTGGTGACGGAACGGATCGCTTCCGACGATATGTTTTTCCATCGCGTTCCGTCATACCGCATCACGCAACCCGCTTTGTTATATTGTGCGTCCCATCGTCCGCCTTGCACCACATACACCTTGCCGCCTTGCGTAAAGATCCGATACGGACTGTTCACCATCGGTCCGTCCGGCTTGTAACTCAACCGCGCCGTCTGCGTAAACCGCACGATACCCTCTGCGTTGCTGGCGTACCAATGACTCGTCTCGTCTTGGTAATGCTTGCCTTTCTCGCTGTCCGGCTGGATCCGTTCCGAACGCTTCTCCCGTTTCCAAACGGTATAATCCACTATGTTATCGCGCATCGATGCCGCAAACAGACTGTCCGTCGTGAAGGCATAGATACTATCATTAGCCAGCAGCACATCCTGCACGTCGGTCTCTTGACCACCCGGTCTTAACCAGTAGCTGTCCACCAATTTATTCTCCCGCAAATCCATCGTCTGCACACCGAAAGCGGTGCTCAGATATGCCGTTCTACCGGATATTGTCACGTTATGGATCGTCTTGCGCTGCGTCATATCTTTGTCATACATCTCCCCGATATACCGCACGCCATGCGCCGTCAGAATATCGATCTTACCGGTTCCGTAACCGATAATCAACTGCTTGCCCGTCGCGTCGTAATGGATACACGTGATACCCGTTCCGCTTAGACCCGACTGACGGTTATACACCGCTATCTTCTCGCTCTGTTTCTCTACGCTGAACAGACTGCCGTCTGAGATCGCATACACTTTATCCGACGACATCGCTATCTGCGTCACATTGTTGTACGCAAAATGTGTCGTCCATTTCTGCCCTGCCCTTGCCGTCCATACGAACAAAGAACAAAGAGCAAAGACTGTTATATATCGAAATCTACCCATGTAACGCTTTAACACTTTAACACTTTAACGCTTTAACAATTTAACCGTTTAACAATTTAACGCTTTAACGAGCGCTGCAAGCGCTCTACTTCTATGACTAATCCCGTTCTTTACTTCTGCCGGCAGTTCGCCAAACGTCTTATCGTATCCTTCCGGAATAAACACCGGATCATATCCGAATCCGCCTTCCCCGTATTCCTCCGTCGCGATCCGTCCCCGCACCACTCCGCTAACCTGCATCATCTCCTCCTTCGTCCTTTCATCTTTCATTTTCGTCCTGATCAACGTAATCACCGTCCTAAACTGCGCACCCCGGTCTTCTTTTCCTTCCAATTCCCGCAGCGCCTTTGCCCGATTCGCCGCAAAAATCTCCCTTTCTCCTTTCATTTTTAATCTTTCATTTTCCAAATACCACCTTGCCGTATACACGCCCGGTTTTCCGCCTAACGCATCGATCTCCAATCCCGTATCATCCGCAAACACCCCGTCAATTGTCCAATGTCCATTGTCCAATATCCAATGATAAACGGCCTCCGCCTTTATCCCGCTATTCTCCTCCAGCGTCGTGCCTGTCTCCTCGATCTCCTGTTCGAAACCGATATCCCGTAAACTCAGCACCTCAATACCTGCCGGCATCATCGCCCGCACCTCGTCTAACTTATGCGCGTTATTGCTTGCAAAAACCAATCTCATAATCCTGCGTTTTTGGCTAATTTCTCGTATTTCTTTGCTTTCTCTTCGTTGTCATTATGCCGGTACCATTTGCCCAGATGTTCTAACAGTCTCGCCAGATCCGCATTCGGCTCCATCGTGTGGTGTTCCAGCCATTCCCACGTATGTGGTGCCAGCAGATAATTCGCATAATTCAAGGTCGCTTGCTCCGCTTTCGCATACTCTTTCGTCTGCCAGTATAAATAACACAACGTGCTGTACGCATACTCCAATCCGCGTTCGTAAACCGGTTCTTTCTTCGACTCCCGCATCAGCGTCTTCAACGCCTCCTCGCATTCCGCATACGCCTCTTTGTTATACAACTGATCCGCGTAGTTCATCCGTGCGTTCAGCAGCCGTTTCCCGATCTTGCCGTCCTCATCAAAATACGCGGTGTTCTTCAATAACTGCTCGTACACAGGAATCGCCTCCCCGTCTAAGTTACTGTACTCTAACGCCTGCGCGTATATAATAAGGTGTCTCGGACTTAACCGCTCCGCAAACGGTCGCAATGCGTCCGCCATTCGCTTGTTCGACGCAAACGTCGTGTCGTTGCAGTACTGTCCGGCTAACGCCAACGCTTTCTGTTCGTCTTCCGGCTTTGGGGTAAACATCCACTCGTTGCCGCGTATCGTGTAACTCTCCAAACGTCCGAAGACCGACTGCCCGAACAGCGGATCTGCGTCCGGTCGGTCATTCACGCCTAACGATGCCCGCACGTTACGCATCACATAATCCCCAATCTTCAGGTACTTGATCGTAAACGTCCGTACGTCATGCATCTCGCCGTTCGCCAACTCCGCTTCACTCACTTCCGACAGGTCGGACCACTGCACGGCTCCTTTCTTCACCAGGTTTTCAAAGATATCCCGGTTCACTGTCAGCGACGAACAACCCGTGTCAAACGTGAAGTCCACCTTCACCCCCTCCACAAACGCCGTCACGTGCTTGTTGCCACTCGATGACTCCTTCAGCGTCACCTTATATTCCGCTTGTATCGTCCCCAGGCTCATCCACCCGAGAACCACTAACCATATATACCGTAACCTGTAACCCATAACCCGTAACCTTTATTTGACGAATCGTATTTCCACTCTCCGATTCATCCTCCGTCCTTCTTCGCTCTCGTTGCTCGTGATCGGCTTGCTCTCTCCGTAACCTTTCGCACGTAACCGGCTTCCGTCGATCCCGTGTTCCGTCAACCATGCTAACACCGCTTTCGCACGCATTTCCGATAACTTCATGTTCGCCGCGTCTGAACCTACATTGTCCGTGTGACCCCCGATCTCCACCTTGTACGGGTGATCCGTCAGAATCCCCACCACGCGCTCCAATTCATTGATCGAAGCCGGCTGAAGTGCCCATTCGTTCGTGTCAAAAAACAAGTTGTTCAGCGGCATCGGAATCTCCTCTTCGATCATCTGCTCGATGCTCGTCACCACGATATCGTTCTCGATTTGCACGGCTTCGCTCTTCTCTCGTAGGTCGATATTATTCGCGATCGGAAACAGATTCTCGTCGTCGATATAATACCCGTAGTTCTTTCCTTCCGGCAGCACGATAAAGAAACTGCCGTCTGTCGGATCCGTCTGACTTTGTCCCACCTGTTCATGGGTCTCCAGGTTCTCCCATTTCAGCACCGTCACCACCGGTTTTCCCTCCGAGTCCGTGATCTTACCGGAGATCGTCGCTACCTGTTCCGGTCGCAGATGCTCAGGGATCGGCAAGGTGTACAGGTCGTACATATAATCCTTCCCTTCTTTGGCAAAATAGGCCAATTTTCCGTCTGTCGAGATCTTGTACCAGCAGTCTGTTCCCACCGTGTTGATCTCTTTGCCCAGACTCACCGGCTCGCTCCATTCCGTCCAACTGTCTTCCCGCAGACGCGTACTCATATATACGTCCAGTCCGCCTCGTGTCGGACGTCCGTCGGTACTGAAATAAAGCGTCTTCATGTCCGGATGCAGTACCGGTGAACGATCCGTAAAACTCGTATTTATCGTCGGTCCCAAATCAATCGGTTCTCCCCATTCGCCGTTCTCGTCTAACTCTGATACAAAGATGTTTACCGACTTAATCGCCTCATAATCACCTTGTTTCTTGGCGGCAAAAAGCATCGCCTTGCCGTCACTCGTCAGCACCGCGTCTGCCTGCCAGGGAGAGATATTGATCTTATCCGACATCTTCACCGGTTTCTGCCAGCCTTCCGCCGTCTTGGTTGCTGTACACAGCATGCCGTCTTGGAACAAGATCATCGTTGTCCCGTCTGCCGACAGCGCTAACGGCGCCTCGTTCTTCTCTTTCTCGCATAACTCATACAGCGGTTCCGCTTTTCCCCAGCCTTCCTCCGTCCAATGGGAGATATAGATGTCCTCGCCGCCTACGCTGTCTTCCCGGAAACGACCGCAGAACAACAGCGTCTTTCCGTCTGCCGATATAACCGGCACATATTCGCTTCCCTCCGTGCTGTTGATCGCCTCACTCATCCTCGTCACCACTACTTTTTCTTCTCCCTGCACATATATCGCTCCGCAGACCAGGATGCCAATTAAAAAAACTTTTTTCATATCGTTTCTTTTTTTAATACATTCGTTGGATCCAGTAGTCCATAAAGATGTCGTAAATCGAATAGACCCCTTTCTCTAATGTCACGAAGTCTTTTTCTAACAACCCCTTCATCGCTGACTGCACGGTGCTGGCGGATTGGAGACTGTATTTCTTTACAAACGCTGCAGATGTAATGCTTTTCGTAGGACCGCTCTTGGACAAGGCAATAAGCGTCATCGTCTGCTTCTCCGGCAAACGGGAGATCGTCTCTTCATAGAAGTAGGCCTGTGTCTTAAGGATATAATCCAACGCCTTCGCTACATGCTCTACCTCGCATGTCGCGCCTTCGTGCGTAAATCCGTATAGTACGTTAAATAGCTTCTGCGTATACCATGTTACACCACGGCTCAGCGCATATACGGCTTCCGTCACTCCGTCTGCCAGTGTGCGGTTTCCTTCCCTGAAAAGCGCTTTTGCAAAAGCATCGTAAGCCGTCATGTCTATGCTATCGATATGCATCAGCGACACGCTCTGATAAAACGGTCTGGAGGCGCTGGTGAACATCGTACTCATCGTGTGCCGCTGACTGCCGGAGAAGATAAACTGGGCGTTGTGGCAGCGTTGCACATAGGTGCGTAACGTGGCTTCGATGTTTTTTTCTGGAAACTTACCGATCTGTTGGAACTCATCGATCGCTACAATACATGGCTTATCCGCTAACTCTAAATACCGGAATATCTCTTCTAACGTCGCTTCCGCTTCTTTGATGTCGCCGATCTGTACCGTAAAAGTCGGCTCTCCCATCGGAGAAAAACTCATTCCGGACTGAATAGAACGCATCGTCTGCCAGAAACGCTCCATCGCTCGCATGCCAAACGGTTTAAGCCGAATGAGTATCTCACGGCTCAGCTTGCGCACCAATTCACGCAGCGACTTGGTGTCATATATATCTATGAAAAACGTATAGTAATGCGCTTGGATCTCCGGTTGGCTGAAATAATGCTCGATCAAGCCGCTCTTACCCATACGCCGGGTTGCAATGAGTGCCACATTATTTCCATTCGCTATCTCATGACGCAAATGCTCCGTCTCTTCCACTCGATCGCAGAAGTAATGCGCACCCTCGTAACCACTGATCACAAACGGATTATCTCCTGTTTTCATAATTTTATTATTTTATAATTATTAAAAAGTAATAAAAATCAAAATCCGCTGCAAATTTACTACAAATATTTGAAATATGCAAGGATTTGACGGTAAAAATCAAATTTATTTGTATTTTTAACGGGAAATACTGGTTATTTGCACACGTGTGCAACTGGAATTTCGGAGGATTCCTTATTTCTTCTGTCGGTATTCCGGTATTCCGTGATTCCGGTGTTCCGGATCTTCGCCCTTTTCCCGCAATTTTCTCTTTATGATGTGCATTTTTGTCGCATCATTGCGACAACATCCAGTATTATATACGTAGTATATAATACCAATATAATTGCATGCAAAAATTAGTGCGTGATAAGTGCGAGATAAGTGCGTCATTTGTGCGCGATAAGTGCGTCACTTTCGGAATCGCCAGCATCCGTCATCGACGTTCTTACGGGAAGAATCCCCTCCCGAAATAGCATTTTTTGTTTTACAAAAACCATTTTTATGCACATTTTTTGCCCAAAAATTTGCGTATTCCAAAAAAATGTACTAATTTTGCGCCCACTTTTTATATTCACACACATACACACGCATACCTATGAACGTGAAAAGATTTATTCATATATGGACGATCGCTATATTGTTCCTCCTTTTTGACGTCAATATAGCCAAAGCGGCTTCTTCCTGTCCCCTGGACTCGGTGCTGACTTTCAATGTGGATTCCGTGCTGACGGAAGTCACGATCTATGACTATGTAGTTGATACTTCTCGTACGACTGTCTGGACCGTTAATCCCGACGGCACCCGTGTCGGTAAATCGAGAGCAGAGTCCTATTCCTCTTCTCTCAAAACCATGACGGCTATCTACGAGTGGGATAACACCGCCCATACTTGGAAAGGAACGGAGAAAGAAGAGAAAACCTATAAGTATTTTGCCGGCATAAAGAAAGAGATTTCCCATACTACTTTCAAATGGATCAATGCCAAATGGGTAGCCGATACACGGGAAACCTCCAATTTCGACGAGGCAGCTCGTGAGACCGAGCATTTCGAGTATACCCGCAACACAACTACGAACCAACTGCAGCCTGTTTCCGGTTATGTCTATGCCTGGATCGATGATACCCGTAAATCCCTGGAGATCCAATATACGGCGTATGGCACTACTGCTTGGGCCACAGGAACCAAACAGGAATGGGCGTTTGATGATGAAGACCGTCCGACGCTGGTCGCTTCTTCCACGATGACCAATGGCACCTGGATCGGAACATCCAAAGAAACATGGGCATACGAAGGTCCTGCCGGTCAACAGACCCTCCACGAGACCTATGGCTGGTATAACAACGATTGGTCCATGACGCTCCGTGAGATCGCGGCCTTTGATGAGGCTGGACATCAGACGCTCATTGAGAACTACACCGGCGAAAACGGAGCTATCTCCGGAACCAAGAAAGAAGAAACAACCTATTCCGGCGATATCAAAACAGCAAGTGTGTCTTATAAATGGTCTGGTGGCGCATGGATAGGAGATGCCAAAGAAACCTGGGAATATAATGGTCCTTCAGGCCAGTTGACCCTGCATGAGAAATTCAGTTGGGCAAACAGCGATTGGTCCAAAACGCTAAAAGAAGAAACCGAGTATTCGGGCGCTAATATCATCCGTATAGAGAACTACGCCTTGGAAAATGACGTCTGGACGGGAAAGAAGAAAGAGACTACTACATATACCAACGGCAAGAAGACGGATCATTTCGTCTATGCATGGGAAAATGGTGCGTGGGTAGATAGCAATAAAGAAGTCTGGGAGTATAACGGACCGTCTTCTAAGCAGACCCTCCACGAGAAATACGAATATGCCAACAATGGCTGGCTTCTTGTGCTGCAGGAGACTACCGGCTATTCTGGGAATAACATCGCTTTGAAGATGAACTACGAACTCATCGGCGGCATCTGGACAGGTACGATGAGGGAAACGTATTCCTATAACGGCAGCAAAAAGATAGAATCCATTGTTTATAAATGGGTGAACAATGCGTGGGTAGAAGATACGAAGGAAACCTGGGATCCATCTTCCACCAAGCCGACGCTTCATGAGCAATTTACATGGAATGGCGAATGGGTAAAAATCCTTCAGGAGAATACCACTTATTCCGGCAGTAATAAAACACTTGTCGAGAACTACGCGCTTATAGAAGGCGTATGGACGGGAACCGAAAAAGAAACCTGGGCATATTCGGGCAGCCAACTTACGAAGCATGAACAATTCGCATGGGATGGCGATTGGGTGAAAACTCTGGAGGAGAATACGACCTATGATGGTAGTAATATAACTGCTATTGAGAATTATGCGCTCTTAGAGGGCGTTTGGACCGGTACAAAGCGGGAAGAATATACCTATGATGGCAGTACAAAAACCCTGGAACTCATCTACCAATGGTATAACAACGCCTGGATTTACCAAACAAGAGAAGCCTGGGCTTATGAATCCGGTCGCCAGACCTTGCACGAAAAACAAGGCTGGAACGGCGCCGAATGGATCGATATGCAGAGGGAGATCGCAGCTTTCGATGAGGCCGGTAACCAAACGCTCATTGAAAACTATGCCCTCCTGACAACAACCGGCTGGACCGGACTCAAAAAAGAAGAATATACCTTTGATGGCAGTACGAAAACATCCACCGTCATCTACTCTTGGTTGAACAATGATTGGACACCATTGACCAAAAGTGAGATAGGTTATCAAGACGGAAATACGGAAGTATCTGAAGCCAACTACACTTGGGGTAACGGTGCTTGGAAAGGTTCCGGCAACCGTACTTATACGACCAAAGATAGCGAAGATCGTGTCGTTGAATTGCTCATCAAAAATTGGCCGGACGGAGCAACCGAATGGGCCAATGCATCGATTACTACCCATGAATTCAATGCGGATGGTGAAGATATCTTAACTTATAACGGGACGTGGAATGGAACGCGTTGGACGGTTTCTTCCATGACACGGTTGGATATTATTATAGATAGTGAAGGAAGGCAATTGTTAAGGGCTTCATGGCAATGTTCATCTGATTCAATTTGGAAGGGCGTCAAAAAGGATACCTCTTACTATTCAGGAACGGGTCAACTGCTTTATGCCGCTCAATTTAAATCCTGGAAAAATAACGACTGGGTACCTGTATTTAAATCAGAGTACGAATATGATGCTGCAGACCGTAGTATTTTAAGTCAACGTTACAACTGGTCAAATAATAAATGGGTTGGTGCATATAAGTATGAGTTTAGCTACGATGATGCAGGAAATACCACTATGCAAGCACAGTATTCGTGGTCAAATAATGCTTGGAAAGGAACGTCAAAATCGGAAACAGGTTATTCAGAAAGTGGAGAATCGATATATACTATATCTTATGCCTGGAAAAATAGCAATTGGGTATATCGTTCTAAAACTGAATATATTCGTGACGAGCAAGGAAACTTAATAGACAAGAAAATATTCTCATATTCGAATGGAAAATGGGAAAGTAATCAATGGAATACCTATACGTATAACGAAAATGGCGAAGAAATATCTTCTTCTGAGTCTTATTGGTTTATAGATCAATGGTATGTTAGTTCATCAAGAGAAAAAATTTATGATGAAGATGAGCAAGCGAAACTCCGTCATGAGATAGATGGATCATGGAACTTTGGCGAACTTCTATCATATTCTGATAAATATTATAGTTATTCCTGCGATGCCCGCACAATCCGCTTCGTGAACTATGATGGTACGCTATTAGAAAAGCAAACGGTATATAATGGGCAAACGCCTGTTTATTCCGGAGAGACGCCAACTAAATCGGATGCCGCAAATACCTATGTGTTCCTCGGATGGAGCCCTGCTGTTGTGCCGGCAAATGGCAATGCGACCTATACGGCTACATACAGCAGTTCGCTCAACCAATATACCGTTATTTTTAAGAATGATGATGGCACAGTCTTGAGCAACCAGACGCTTTATCACGGTGCGACACCCACTTGCGCCGAACCGTCCAAAACCGCAGATGCGGAATATACCTATACCTTCGCAGGCTGGACTCCGGAGGTAACGACCGTCTCGGCTGACATCACCTACACGGCGATCTATTCGGCAACGAAGAACAAGTACACCATCACATGGCGGGATGACGATAATTCGCTGATAAATGCTACCGAAGTTGAGTACGGAGTTGTGCCGACGCATGCCAATCCTTCGAAACAAGCAACGAAAGAGTATTCCTATACCTTTGCCGGTTGGAGTCCGCAGGTCGTTTCTGTTACTGGTGATGCGACCTATATCGCCACTTATACAGGAGCCAAGAAATCGTACACCATTACTTGGCTAAATTCGGATAATACGTCCTTAGGAACCACCACCGTCGAGTATGGAGTGGTGCCTACGCCTGTGAATGTGCCTGATAAAACCAATACAGCGCAATATACCTATACTTTTGCTGGATGGACGCCCGAAGTAGCAGCGGTGAAAGGGGATGCAACATATAAGGCATCCTTCATCGAGTCCCTCAATCAATATACGATTACCTTTAAGGACGATCAGGGAAATATCTTGGATAGCCGCCTATGGGACTATGGACTTACGCCCTATTGCGCAATTCCGACTAAAGAACCGGATGAGCAGTATGATTACCCCTTTACCGGTTGGAGCCCGAAAGTGACTGCTGTCACGAAGGAGGCTACCTATACGGCAACCTTCACACCGGCTGAAAAAACATACACCATCACTTGGTTGAATGACGATAATTCGCAAATAGACCAAACTGAGGTTGCTTATGGTGTTGTGCCTACGCATGACAATCCGACCAAAGCAGCTACGGCAGAGTGGACATATACCTTTGCCGGTTGGGATAGCACGCCGGTAGCCGTTACCGGTGAGGCGACCTATAAAGCAACCTATACATCGACCAAGAACAAGTACACCATTACTTGGCTCGATGACGATAATACGCAAATCGACCAGACCTCTGTCGAGTATGGTGTAGTGCCTACCCACGATGATCCGACGAAAGTCGCTACGGCAGAGTGGACATATACCTTTGCTGGTTGGGATGGCACGCCGGTAGCCGTTAACGGCGAGGCAACCTATAAGGCAACGTACTCGGCGACTAAGAATAAATACACCATCACTTGGTTGAATGATGACGATACACAAATCGATCAGACCTCTGTAGAGTATGGTGTTGTTCCGACGCACGATGATCCGGCAAAACAGGCGACAGCGGAGTTCACCTACACCTTCGCCGGTTGGGATAATACTCCTGTCGCTGTTACGAGTGAGGCTACTTATAAGGCAACCTATACATCTGCTAAGAACAGTTATACGATTACATGGTTGGATGACGACAACTCGGCTTTGGGTTCAACAACCGTGGAATATGGTGTTGTTCCGACCCATGAGGATCCGACGAAACAGCCGACCGCGCAATATGGCTATACCTTTGTCGGTTGGAGTCCTGCAATCAGTGCTGTTACCGGCAATGCGACATACAAGGCGACGTACACCGATACGATTAACCAATATACGATCTCATGGTTGGATGATACCGGCACGCTTGTCGATCAGACAAAAGTTGCTTACGGAGCTACGCCCGCGCACGCGAATATATATAAGGAGTCGGACGATCAGTATGATTATACCTTTGTCGGCTGGACACCAACGCTCGTGCCTGTCACAGGTGACGCTTCTTATTCAGCGATCTTCACAACCGCAGGTAAATCCTATACCGTCACCTTCTATTTCGAAGATGGTGTCACCATTCTCGATCAGATGACGTTGCCCTACGGAGCCATCCCGTCCACACCGTATATCCCATCCATACCGTCGGATGCCAATCATACTTATACCTTCTCCGGCTGGAGTCCGGAGATAGCGCCGGTAACGGGAGACATCTCCTATGTGCCTACCTTCACCGCTATCCCGAACCAATATACGGTCATCTTCCGGAACTATAACGGCAAGGAATTGCAGCGCAAGAAGGTCGATTATGGCACGATCCCCGAGTATGAAGGCGACGAACCCTCTCGCCCTGCTACCAACTCCTATACCTGGGCATTCGAAGGCTGGACACCGGAGTTGACGGCAGTTGTTGGCGATGCGACCTATACCGCCGTTTATACCAAGGTCATGAATACTTATACCATCCTCTTCTATGATGAGGACGGTACCACCTTGTTAGACGAAGTGACGGTAGAGCATGGTCAGAAACCGACCACATCCGTCATTCCGACCAAAGAGGCAGATGAGGAATATAGATATACCTTTGCCGGCTGGAGTCCTAGGATTGCTAAAGCAACCTCTGACGCTGAATATACAGCAACATATTTGGCAACCCCGAAGACGCAGGGTCTCAATAATACCGAAGCAGAAGAGAGAGCAACGAAAGTCCTCATCGATGATCATATCTACATCCTCCGTGCCGGTCACACCTACACCCTGGATGGTATGTTGGTCGAGTAAATGTATTTTCGGAATTTTTGGGATCATTTTTGGCCCTTTTGGACTAACATAAAGAACATTTTTAGTTGCATTTTGCAAAATTCGAAAGATTTTTTGAATTTTTTTGCAGAAATATTTGCTCATATCAAAAAAAAGCAGTACCTTTGCACCGCAAAGGATTGAGTTGAATCGGTCATGACGAAGAAAAGAAGAATGAAATTAGAATCAGCACTTGCACAGTTAGAAAGTGTAGAGCAGGAGTTGTTAGGACAAGGCAAAAGATTGTCCAAGACCTTTTACGCGATGAAAAATGATGTGCTTGAGCAACTGGCTGCATGAGATATTTGATCCTTTTCCGGAGTATAGGAACGATGGGCTGTAATTGATAGAAAACTAACAAACTAACAAATATAGTTAACGCGGCTTAGCCGCATAGTATTAATTTAAACAAAACACAATGAAAAAGATTTATTCTTTCGTGCTGATGGCAGCTATGCTGCTCGTAGGCACAAGTGCGTGGGCTGGACAGGTTACCGTAACCTATAATTCCGGTACGTATGCGCAGAACCCGAAACCATTCACTGGTAACACTGCTCTGCAAGATGCGATTAACTCGGTTCAATTCGGTGATTCAGCGACGATCACACTGATGGGCGAACAACAGTTAACCGCCCCTGTATGCATTCCTGCTGCTGGTCAGAACATCCTGAATCAACCAGGTAAGAGAATCTGCATTGACATGAATGGTCAAGAAATCAATGAGACTGGTTTATCTACTGGTGTCGGCTGCTTTAGATTGGTGAAGGGTACGCTGCATTTTACTGGCAATGGAACTATCAACCACAATGTTTTCGGTGATGCTAACAATGCTGCTCGCAGTGCAATTATCGTTTTTGGTGCTCCCTGGGAGAAGAAAACCGAGAACTGGTCGAACTTGATTTTGGATAAGGACGTTAACATTACGACAGCTTCAGGTAAGTTGTATGGTATCACTCTTGATGTTATGTCTGCTATCCTGACGGAGTCTGCTGCTGGAACAGCTTATGGCTATTTCACAGGTAACTTGAAATATGCATCTGCGCCGACGGATAGATGTTCTGCTCCGAATAAAACGAATACTGAGTGGAGCGCCGGTTGTGCATATGGTGTAAGAATCATTCTGGATGGTGACGTTTATGGTCATCAACGTGGTATTAACGTTGCTGGTAATATTAACGCATCGCCTGAATGTGATCCTGCAGGTACTCTCTTCCCGTACATCAAGATTGGAAAAGAGTCTGAGGTATCTTGCTATGAATCTGGTATGACTTCTGGTAACGGAGGTATTTATGCCGGTGGTTATACCATTATGAATATTAGTGGTAATGTTCATGGACAAACCGGTATCTTGGTTAAGTCTGGTGACATTACTTTGGATGGCGCAACGGTTGCTTCTGATGCAGCTGCGGTTGCAACTGATGGAAACTACACCGGCAACGTTTCTGGTTCTGGTATTTTTATCGCTTCTGATAATATCTATGCAGGTAACATCGAAGTTTCTCTCGAAGGAGGAACTCAGGTAACAGGTGGTGGCTATGCTGCTATTGTAGATGTTTGTGCAACCAATACTGGCGGACAAACTCAGGTAGAACATATTGATTTTGTTGACGCAAAGATTAAAGAAGGATCTGGAGATAACGCTGTAGCCATTGTGCTTACAACTGGTACGGCAGGTAAAACCGATATTATCAATGCAACAGTGGATGGCGAGATCCAAAAATCAAATGCTGATGGATCAAATCCACAAACTATGACCACAGGCGAGGTTAATGCATTAGTTCCGAGTACTAACATTACAGATAACATATACAATGAAGATGCAGACTATTATGTTAAAGTAGATACTACTGACCCAACTTCACCTGCTATCGTAGTAAAGCAAAATACGTCTAAGGTAGTTGAATTGAACGATTACGGTTATGCTACCTTCTCTGTTGTCAACAAAACGCGTGCGATTAATTCTGAAGACACCGATTTGAAGGTTTATAAATTTGAAGCTTTTGATGAGGTAAATGGTATATTGACTATCACTCCGCTTTCAGGTGTTATCCCGCAAAATACAGGTGTTATTTTCAAGGGTGTGCCGGGTAAGAAATATATCCTTGATACTCATGAAAATGTATCTGCACTTGAAAGTGCTTTGAAACCTGCTGCAGCATGGTCTACTATCGACAATGTAAATACACCGGATATCATTGAAGGTGCTGTTCACAATAATGTATATGTATTGTCCGGAGATCACCTTTACAAATACGAAGGCGCAAATATGAAGGTTAACAAGGCATACTTGGATCTCGGTAACTCATCTGCTCCGAAGCGTATCCAAATGGTCATTACTGAGACTCAGGATATCGAGAACGTAGAGTTCGAGGCTGTTAAGGCTGTGAAGTTCATTGAGAACGGTCAGGTACTCATCAAACGTGGTGAGACTATCTATAACGTACAAGGTCAAATCGTAAAATAAGGAGGATACAACTATGAAAAAGAACTATATTGCTCCGAGCACAGTAGCAGCTACATGGGCTTCGATGGGCCTTATGCAAGATAATATCACTCTTGGTGTGGCAACCGGTTCCGGTGGAGCTGCAGCAACTTTAAATGAAGTAAACCTCATTGACTAATCCTTACGCTTAGCGTATAGCATATGAAAACCAGCGCACTGCGCTGGTTTTTTGTGTGTATAAGGAATGCTTTTTTATTTTTTTGCATCTTTCCTGAATCATTTTTGCCCATTTTACCCGAAAACCCTACGAAAAACTTGCATATTTCATTTTTTTGTTGTACCTTTGCACCAGATTTTGAAAGGATTCAGTATGAGCAAGTACGAAATTCCATTTTTAACGAGTGCAATTCAGGCCTTTGCAAATAAGTTTGCTATGACGCGGCAAGCTGCTTTCCGCTATCTGCAGCAGTACAAGGCCCTTGCATTTTTAGTGGAGTTCTACGATGTGGAACATCTTCAGTCAATGGATGATACCATTGACGATATGCTCATCATTTGTCGCCAAAACGGAGGAACATTGGTATGATACTATTTCACGGCACTAATACTGATATTGAAACGATCGATCTTACCCGTAGTCTGAACCATAAGGACTTTGGCAAAGGCTTTTACCTCACGGATTCGCGTGACACAGCTATTCGTATGGCTACCAAAAAAGCGCGCCTTTTTGGAGGTAAAGCTACACTTATTACCTACGAGTTCGATGAATCGGCTTTGCATTCGGATCTAAATGTCAAAGTCTTTCCGGAGAAAGCATCTGTGGAATGGTTCGTCTTTGTTGACGCGAATCGCGACCGTGATAATAAACTGCCAATACATGACTATGATATTATCGTCGGACCAATAGCAGATGATGGCGTCGTGCTCCAGATTACTCGTTATAGGGATAATATCTACTCCGCCGATGAGGCCGCTAAAGGTCTCCAAGATAAGTTTCTTGACCAGCAGTATTATTTCGGATCCGAGAAAGCCTTGCGCTATCTTAAAAAATCAAATGTACAGGTACTGTAATGGAGGCAAATCATCATCAAATAGCGACATACTTGACCGACTATGCTTTGAGCGAGTTAGTTCGTTACGTCATGGAAGATACGGGTTGTAGTCTTGAGCAAGCGATGGATCGTGTCTATAACTCGTCGCTTATGTCAGCCCTACAAGACGAAGAGAACGAACTCTACGTCCAAAGTCCGGCCTATCTCTATGAGATGCTGACCGCTCATTGACTAATCCTTACGCTTAGCGTATAGCATATAAAAACCCACGAAAAACTTGCATATTTCATTTTTTTGTTGTACCTTTGCACCGAATTTCAGTTCACTTGTTAGTGGTCCGCTAAGTAGTGAACCGCATAAATAGATATAAATGAATATTTGGCTTAAGCAATATTAAGATTTTATAATAAAAGACGTCACCTGAAAAGATGACGTCTTTTGGTTATGCGTTAGTTGATTAGCGAACGCGCTCGCAGTAACTACCGTCGCGGGTATCGATGCGGATGATCTCACCTTCGTTGATGAACAGCGGAACGCGAACCTCTGCGCCCGTCTCAACGGTTGCCGGCTTTAGAGTGTTGGTCGCGGTATCGCCTTTCAGACCCGGCTCGGTATAGGTAACAGCCAACTCTACTTTGGTCGGCAGCTCAGCGAAGAGGATGGTGTCGGTAGAAGCATCGGAAACAACATCTACAGTCATTCCTTCCTTGAGAAAGTCTACACCCGTGATCAGGTCATGTGCGATCGGAGCCTGCTCAAAGGTCTCGTTGTTCATGAAGATATAATCCTCACCCTCTTTATAGAGGTACTGATACGGACGACGCTCTACGCGTACATCCTCCAGTTTCTCACCGATATTGAAGCGGCGCTCGAGAACTCGGCCATCCACTACATCTTTGAATTTAACACGCATAATTGTGTTTCCTTTACCCGGTTTAACGTGCAGGAACTCAATTACGAAATACAAACGGCCATCCATGCGGATACATACTCCGTTTTTGATGTCTTGACTATTAATCATACTTGTTTAAATTAAAAAATTCGAGTTAAAAAATTCCCGTTTTTCGGAAATTCGCTGCAAAATTAGTAAAAAATTTGCATATATGCAAGAAATTTTGTAATTTTGTACCCAAATTTGAGAAAATGCTATGAATACATTGCAAGAATTCTTTAGTCAGTTTGATATTTGGGAGGTTTTGCCGGCCTTTGTCTTCCTGATCGCGATCATCGACCCGTTTGGAAATATCCCTATCACCATCTCCATGGAGAAACGGGGTATTAAGATCAGCGCATGGCGGGTATGCCTGGCGAGTCTTGTGATCCTGATGGCTTTCCTCTTTGCCGGTGAATGGATCCTCAAGATCTTTGGTGTCCAGATCGAGTATTTCGCGATAGCCGGTGGATTTGTGATCTTCCTGATGGCCATGGAGATGGTGCTGGATATCGTGATCTTCCAGAACGATAAGTTAGAAGGTGAGATAGGTGCCGGTAGCACGATCGTGCCGTTGGCTTTCCCGATGTATGCCGGTCCGGGTGCGTTTACGGCCCTTTTGGCCATTACGGTGGACTATCATATCATCAACCTGTGTATTGCGTTGCTGCTGTGTATGGCTGTGCTGTACGTTGTGTTAGTGGGTACCCATTGGTTAACGAAATATATGGGTAATACGGCGCTGTATATCATCCGTAAGTTCTTCGGCATCATCGTGCTGGCGATTGCATGTAACCTGATGTTCGGAAACTTAGTGAAGGTGTTCAAGACCCCTGCTAAATGCGAGAATGAGCAAACAGAAAATACTATAAATTCGGATAATAATGAAGAGCTTCTCGGAGATGACCATTGCGTTGGCGAGTGACCACGCAGGTTTTGAATTGAAACAACAGGTACAGTTGTTCTTAGAGGACAATGGTGCCAAAGTAAAGGATTTCGGTTGTTATAACACGGAGAGTTGTGACTATCCCGATTTTGCCCACCCCTTAGCGGAAGCGGTAGAGAAGGGTGAGTTCGAATATGGCATCGTCATCTGTTCCACTGGTAACGGTATCTGCATGACGGCCAATAAGCATCAGGGTATCCGTGCGGCGTTGTGCTGGGAGACCAAGTTAGCAGAGTTGGCGCGTGCGCATAATAATGCCAATGTACTCGGTTTACCGGCTAATTTCGTTTCGGCACCGAAGGCTTTGGATATCGTTCGTACATTCTTCCAAACGGATTTTGAAGGCGGCCGTCATGAGCGTCGCGTTAACAAGATCGCGGTTAAGTAACGCCTTCCGGTGTTACATGGGTTATGCGCTGAATCGTCTCGGTTCAGCGCTTTTCCGTTCGCCTATCTCCCGTTCGCCATTCGCCTTTCGCCATTCGCCATTATTCGTCAGCGTCGAGCCGGCGAATATTTGCCAATTAAGGTGTCCCGCTTGCCCCGTAGGCCGTCGTGATACCGGGATTCCGGGATTCCGGGATTCCGAACGATTTATGTCCCTCGATCTCTGGCATCGCGTTCTCTCCGAAATCCGCGGTACCGCCCTTGTCGTTCAGTTTTATTTCCAAGGCGAACCCCTTCTTAACAAAAACCTTCCTTCCATGATCCGGGAAGCCCATGACGCCGGACTCTATACGATTGTAAGCACGAATGCGCAGGCCATGACGTCGGAATTGGCAACCGCACTCGTCACCTCCGGTCTCGATCGTATCATTGTCTCCATGGACGGTCTCACCGACGCTTCCTACAATGCCTACCGTATCGGCGGTTCACTCGAGAAAACGAAACAGGCGTTGAGATGGCTTCGAGAGGCGAAAATCAAAAATCAAAAATCAAAAATCTGCATTGAGCTGCAAGCGCTTCGCTTGCGCTCCAACGAGCACGAATGGTCTGAACTCAAACGTGTTTATACATCGCTTGGTGCCGATAAACTGACCCTCAAAACCGCCCAACTCTATGATTATGCCGACGGGCATGTTTTGATGCCTTCGGATCCGAGATACAGCCGGTATATCAAGGGGAAGGACGGGAAGTACCATCGGAGGAGATTACGCAAAGGCTGTTTCCGTGTCTGGTCAGGCTGCGTCATCACAACTACCGGAGAAGTTCTTCCCTGCTGTTACGACAAAGGGCATGCTTTCTCTTACGGGAATATTATGGAGGCCTCTCTGAAGGATCTCTTCCGCAGCGATAAAGCGCAGGCTTTTCGAAAAGCGGCCTATCAACAAACCCCAAATATCTGTCAGGAATGCTACAAATAAAGTGTTTTACATTTGGACCTTTTGAGACGAATTGTTACGTCGTTTCTACCGATGAGCAGATTCTGCTTATTGATCCTGCGTGCAGTAACGAGTTCGAGCGTCAGCTATTAGAGCAATATATCACCAATCTCCAATCTCCAATTTCCAATCTCCAATTGTCCATTATAGCCACCCATGGACACTTGGATCATCTCTGGGGTGCTGCATGGGCAACATCCAAATGGAATACACCCGTTCTCATGCATGAAGCCGACATCCCCATGGCCAAAGCCATGCAATCCCAATACAACCTCTTCGGTATCCGCCGAACAGCAGAAGAGTTTCCAATACAACCAATCTCCAATTTCCAATCTCCAATGACCAATGTGTCGATCTTATCGACACCCGGCCATACCCCGGGAAGCGTATGCTTGTATTTCCCCGAATCTCCAATTTCCAATCTCCAATCTCCAATTCTCCTATCAGGAGATACCCTCTTCCGCATGGGTTACGGCCGCACCGACTTACCCGGTGGGAACATGGGTCAATTGATCTCTTCGTTGGAGCACCTCTTTACCCTTCCCGCCGAAACCGTGGTCTATCCGGGTCACGGAGATTTCACCACCATTGGGGCAGAAAGACGTTAAAAAACACGTTTTTTTGCAAAAAAATGCCCCAAAATTTGGTCAATTCAAAAAAATGTAGTAATTTTGCACGCTTTTTCTGCGAAAGAGCGAATAAATGTGGCGAAGTTGCGATGCTTGCATGTTGCTTTAGCCACCATTGTTTAACCGACGAAAATTGTACATTGTACATCGTCAAATCGTACATCAAATTATGTATTTAACTTCTGAGAAAAAAGCTGAGTTGTTCGCTAAATACGGCAACGATGCAAAGAACACCGGTTCTGCAGAGAGCCAAATCGCATTGTTTACCTTCCGTATCAACCACTTGACGGAGCACTTGAAAGAGAACCGCAAGGACTTCGGTACTGAGCGTGCACTGACCGCATTGGTAGGTAAACGTCGTCGTATGTTGGATTACTTGAAGAGTAAAGACATCGAGCGTTACCGCGCAATCATCAAAGAACTCGGAATTCGTAAGTAATTTTGCGAAAAAAACAAAAAAGTGGCATATACATTTGTGTATGTCATTTTTTTTTTGTAATTTTGCAAGCAAAATTGCATGATAGAGGTAAAACCGTACATAGAGCATGCGGTGCTGGTGGGGCTTATTACCCCTAATCAGCCGGAAGATCGGACGAAAGAGTACCTGGATGAGTTGGCTTTCTTAGCCGACACCCATGGTATTGTGCCCGTCAAACGGTTTACCCAGCGGCTGAACTTACCGATAACGGCTACCTATGTGGGCGAAGGGAAACTCGAAGAGATCGATCAGTATATCTCTGAGCATCATCCTATAGACGTAGTCATCTTTGATGACGAGTTGAGCCCGAGACAAATACGCAATATTGAAAAAGCGCTCAATCATAAAGGGAAGCCGGATGTGCGCGTGATAGACCGCACGATACTGATCCTTGAGATATTTCTGCAACGTGCGCAGACGAGTTACGCGAAGACGCAAGTGGAGATGGCGCATCTGCAGTATATGTTACCGCGTCTGACACGTATGTGGAGTCACTTGGACCGCCAACGCGGTGGTGGCACCAACCGTGGTATGGGTGAGACCCAGATCGAAGCGGATAAACGGGTGATCGGTCAACGGATTGCCTTGCTGCGGGAACAACTCAAGACGATCGATAAGCAGATGGCGACGCAGCGGCAACACCGCGGAAAAATGGTGCGTGTAGCATTGGTGGGTTACACCAATGTCGGCAAATCGACGCTGATGAACCTGCTGAGTAAGAGCGATGTCTTTGCAGAGAACAAACTCTTTGCGACATTAGATACGACGGTGCGTAAGGTGACGATCGAGAATCTGCCGTTTCTGCTGAGTGATACGGTAGGGTTCATCCGTAAGTTACCGCACCACTTGGTTGAGTCCTTCAAATCGACGCTTGACGAGGTCCGTGAAGCCGATCTGCTGATTCATGTGGTGGATATCTCGCATCCCAACTTCGAAGAACAGTATAACGTCGTCGAACAGACTTTGAATGACGTTATGACGTCAGGACGTAATGACGACAAAGACAAGGACATTCCCCGTATTGTTGTCTTTAATAAGATTGATAATTTTACCTATGTGCCGAAGGAGGAAGATGACCTGACGCCGATACAAAGGGAGAACCTGTCGTTAGAGGATTTGGAGAAGACGTGGATGGCACGGTTAGGTGAGGATTGTATCTTCATCTCGGCACGAAACAAACAAAACATAGATGCTTTGCGTGCGCTGATGTATGATCGTATCAAGGCGATCCACGTGAAGCGTTATCCGTATAATGATTTTTTATTTCAGAATTATGAGGACAATTGACGAGCAAGGTTATCATTTTGAAGAATGGTTGACACCGGAAGCAATAGCCAAGGATGTGCAGCAAGTGGCGGACATCATTAGTGCGGATTATAAGGAGAAAGAACCGCTGTTTGTGGTGGTGCTTAACGGTGCGTTTGTCTTTGCCGCCGATCTGCTGCGAGCATTAAAGGATGTGCGTTGCGAGGTGACGTTTATTCGTGTCAGTTCGTATTACGGTATGCGTACGACGGGACAATTGCAGTTCATCGTTCCGCTGCAGCAGGTGGTGGAAAACCGGGATGTGGTGATCGTGGAGGATATCGTTGATACGGGTCTGACGATCCATCAGCTCAAAGCGCACCTTCGTGGTCTCGGCGCTTCGTCCGTTAAAGTGGCGACGATGCTGTTCAAGCCGGAGAAGTTGGAATACGACGATGCGAAACCCGACTACATAGGTCATGAGATCAGTGAGGAGTTTGTGATCGGTTACGGGTTGGATTTCGACGGCTTCGTCCGCAACTTGGACGCTATCTACAAGGTCAAGGAATGATTTCCAGAACACCAGTAGACCAGAAAACCAGAAGACTAAATAAACTATCATATTAACAATCAAAAATTTTACTACCATGAACGAAGAATTAAAAAAAGTAATGGAGATTGCTGAGGTTTGGACGAAAGAACCGTTTGACGCAGAGACCCGTGCGCAAGTGAAGGCGATGATGGAAGCAGAAGACAAGACGGACCTCATCGATGCATTCTATCGTACCCTTGAATTCGGTACTGGCGGTTTGCGCGGTATCATGGGACCGGGAACCAACCGTATGAACAAGTACATCGTAGCCATGGCTACCCAGGGTTACGCGAACTACCTGCTAAAGGTGCAGAAAGAAGGTGGTTTTGACCATGTACAGAACGGTCGCGTGGCTGTAGTGGTTGGTCACGACTGTCGTAACAATGGTCGTCTGTTTGCCGAGACGGTAGCTAATATTTTCTCGGCTAATGGAATCAAGGTATATCTGTTTGAATCGCTCCGTCCGACGCCGGAGGTATCCTTCGCTATCCGTCATCTCAAATGCCAGGGCGGTGTGAACGTTACCGCTTCCCATAACCCGAAAGAGTATAACGGTTACAAGGCTTACTGGGAGGATGGTTCGCAGGTTCTCCAACCGCATGACCAGGGTATCATCGACGAGGTGAACAAAGTGACGCTTGCTGACGTGAAATGGGAGGCTAACAACGACCTGATTGAGATCATCGGCGGTGAGATGGATTATGACTACATGATGGCAGTTAAGGACGTGATGATCGACCAAGAGACGATCCTCCGTCAGAAAGATCTGAATATCGTCTATACCCCGATGCACGGTGCCGGTCGTCAGATTGTGCCGATGTGCTTGCGCAGCTGGGGCTTCCAGAATATCCACGTGGTTCCCGAGCAGATGGTGATCGACGGAAACTTCCCGACGGTGGTTAGTCCGAACCCGGAGAACGCGGAAGCGATGACCTTAGGTATGAAACTCGGTACGAAGTTAGGTGCTGACCTGGTTATTGCTTCGGACCCGGATGCAGACCGTATCGCTATCGTTTGCCGCAACGACAAGGGCGAGTGGGTGATCATCAACGGTAACCAGACCAACATCATGTACCACTATTACATCATCAATAACATGAAGCGTCTGGGTAAGATGCGTGACGATATGTATATCGTGAAGACGATCGTTACCTCGGAGTTGATTCGTAAGATTGCTGACGCACAGGGTGTTACGCTGACGGATGAATATACGGGCTTTAAGTGGATTGCGAACCGTATCCGTATGTGGGAAGGCAAACGCAAATATATCGGTGGTGGTGAAGAGAGCTTCGGATTCCTGCCGTACGACGCTGTTCGTGATAAATGTTCGCCTTCGTCTATCTGCTTGATCTGCGAGATCGCGGCTTATGCGAAGGACAACGGCATGACGCTGTATGACTACCTGCTTAAGATCTACGAGGACTATGGTTTCCAGCGTGAGACCACGATCAATGTCGTTCGTCCGGGTAAGAGCGGTGCCGAGGAGATCCAGCAGATGATGAAGGACTATCGTGCGAATGCTCCGAAGGAGATCGCCGGTGAGAAGGTCGTTAAGATCAAAGACTTCAAGCTCCTCAAGCAACAAGAGCTCAAGGACGGCAAGTGGGTAGAGACCGCTATCGAGATGCCGTTGAATGCGACGAGTAACGTGCTGCAGTACTTCACCGAAGGTGGTCTGAAAGTGAGTGTTCGCCCGTCCGGTACCGAGCCGAAGATTAAGTTCTACTTTGAGATTCCGGTGAAGAGCGGTAAACCGTTCACGGGCGCTGACTACGAGCGTTGCACGGCTGAAGCGGAAGCACGTGTTCCGGCAATCAAAGCTTCGCTTGGTTTGTAATATCCTGAATAACGAGAGAGGCAAGGGTGAGTCCGAAGACGGCCGTCACTTGCATTAACGAACCTCGTGTCTCACAGCGCTGCGCCTGTTCAGTTGAATAGACGCAGCGTACTTTTTTGTACGGATGCAGATCCAGTTTCTTCATACGTGCTCTTACCGCCTTCGCCAACGCGTCTCCCTTAATAGTCATCAACTCTCCCGTCGTAACCTGCGTAGGGTCGAACCGAAGGGCAGCACCCATCGAACTGAAGATTTTAACGCGTGCGCGCGTCGCGTATATAATAAGGTCTGTCTTGTCATTCACGCTGTCAATGGCATCAATGACGTAGTCGCAGTTAAGTCCCTTAGCCTTTAACCATTCGCCATTCGCCATGATCGGCAAAGCCTCGATCTCTGCATCAGGATTAATCTCAAGAAGACGTGCTTTGAGGGCATCTACTTTGGCCAGGCCTATTGTGGCACGGGTAGCAGGCAATTGGCGGTTCAGGTTAGAGGGTTGCACGGTATCGCCATCGACGAGGGTAAGATGAGTGAGACCGGTACGGATCAAGGCCTCAGCCGCATATGAACCGACACCGCCTACGCCGAAGATGATCACACGCGTATTTCGCAGCGTTTCCATTGCCTTTGTTCCCAATAAGGCTTCACTTCTTGCAAAAAAATCATCCATAATCGCTTAATTTGGGTGCAAAATTACAAAAAAATGCGCATATATGCAAAAAAAATGCCAAAAAATTTGGTCAGTTCAAAAAAAAGCAGTACCTTTGCACCCGCTTTTCGCTCAAAAAACACTCTGCATAGCCTCCCTCGGGATGCAAACCAGCGGAGCGTTTGCAGACCGAAGAGCGAGAGCAAGGCGAAAATACACATGAGCGACGGAGTCGCGAATCGTATTAAGCCTTCGCTCGCGCGAAGCCCAGGTGGCGGAATTGGTAGACGCGTTGGTCTCAAACACCAATGGGAAACCGTGCCGGTTCGATCCCGGCCCTGGGTACAAGAAAGGAGGTGAATGCAATGATTATCGTTCCTGTTAAAGAAGGTGAGAATATCGAGCGCGCGATTAAGAAGTTCAAACGCAAATTCGATAAGACGGGTGTCGTAAAAGAGCTCCGTCGCCGTCAGCAGTTCGACAAACCGAGCGAGCTGAAACGAGTTAAGATGGCACATGCGAAATATGTGCAGTCGTTGCACGCTCACGACGATATGTAATTAAAAAGAGTCCGTTTGGACTCTTTTTTTATTGGGTTACGGGTTAACTGATTTCTGACCAATTGTAGGACTGCTTGACGCGCAGGATGTCCAACTGGTTTTTGTATATCCGGTTTGTCTCGTCCTCCAATAAGGGATCTGTGTCTAAGATTTCCAAAGCGGCCTGACGCGCCAATGCAACAAGCCGTCCGTCGGTTGCCAGGTTGGCGATATGCAAATCGAACGGTGTACCGGACTGCATGGTGCCTTCGAGGTCACCGGGACCGCGTAGTTGCAGATCGGCTTCAGCGATACGGAATCCGTCGTTGGTCTCCACCATGATGTTCATTCGCTTGCGTGTATCGGCACTGATCTCGTTATCGGTAAGTAAGATACAATAACTCTGTTCTCCTCCCCGGCCTACACGACCGCGTAATTGGTGCAGTTGGCTGAGTCCGAACCGCTCGGCATTCTGGATCATCATCACCGTCGCATTCGGTACGTTGACTCCTACTTCGATGACGGTGGTTGCCACGAGTATCTGGGTCTCTCCACTCGCAAAACGCTGCATCTGCAGGTCTTTGTCTGCCGCTTTCATCTGACCGTGTACCATGGAGATCTTGTATTGCGGAAAGGCTTCGCATAACTCATTGAAACCGTTCTGGAGGTCCTGCAAGTCCATTTTCTCATTTTCCTTAATCAGCGGATAGACGACGTATATCTGTCTTCCTGCCTCTATCTGCTTGCGCATGAACGAATAGACCTGTGCCCGCCGGTTGATATCATAGTGGATGGTTTGGATGGGTTTGCGTCCCGGCGGTAACTCATCGATGATGGATACGCTGAGGTCACCATAGACGGTCATGGCCAAGGTGCGCGGAATAGGAGTGGCCGTCATGACTAATACATGCGGCGGCATCTGGTTTTTCGTCCATAGCTTGGCCCGTTGGGCGACACCGAAGCGGTGCTGCTCATCGATGACGACAAAGCCAAGGTTGTTCCACTGCACTTTGTCCTCTAATAGCGCGTGGGTACCGATGAGAATATGGATCGTACCGTTCATCAATCCGTTATGGATAGGTACCCGGTTCTTGGCGTTGACGGAACCGGTCAGTAACGCCACATGAACATGGTTGTCCTTTGTACCTTGTACATTGTCCCCTTGTACATTAAGCGGAGCCAAGAACGCTTTGAGGGTCTCATAATGCTGGTTTGCCAGGATCTCCGTCGGAGCCATGATGCAGGCCTGATACCCGTTATCGACGGCTAAGAGACAGCATAAGAGGGCTACGAGTGTCTTACCGGAACCTACGTCACCTTGTAGCAGACGGTTCATCTGATGTCCGCCTTTGAGGTCATCGTGGATTTCATGGATGACGCGTTTCTGCGCGTTGGTTAACGCAAAGGGCAGGGATTGGTACAAGGCATGAAAACGACTGCCTACCAGCGGCATGGTGAAACCCGGATTGAGTTCCCGGCGTTTCATTTGGCGGAGGATCTGCAGTTGAACGTAGAACAGTTCTTCGAATTTCAACCTCGCGCGTGCATTCTGCATAGACAGAGTGTCTTTCGGAAAATGCACGTTGATCATCGCGTCTGTCAGACTCATCAGGCGGTAACGCTGCAGGATATCCATGCCGATGGTGTCAGCGATACCCATTTTGAGTTCCGGCAGCAGTCCGGCTATCATCGTGCGCATGGCTTTGGAGTTCAAACCCATGCGTTTCATCTTCTCCGTCGTGTTGTAATACGGTTCGAGTCCCTGCGTCATCTCGGGTGTGACTTTATCCCAGGGTGTCAACTCCGGATGCACGAAGTTATAGATATGCTGAAAACGGCTGGGTTTACCGAAAAGCAGGTACTTGACACCTCGTTGCAGTTTGACGTATTGCACGCCTTTGAACCATACCAATTCACATTGGTGGGTCCCGTCAAAGAAAGTGGCACTTAACCGCTGTGCTTTTCCGATACCGACGGTGTGCCATTCGGTGATCTCCCCGACGATCTGAACGTAGGTATCTTCGTCATCCAGTTCGGCAATGCGGTAAAACCGACTGCGGTCAATATACTTATAGGGATACTGGCGTAGCAAGTCAAGCGCTGTACGAACGCCTAACTCCTTATAAAGAATGTCGGCACGTTTGGCACCGACATTCTTACAATAGGTTATATCTCTATAAGCTAATTCCATTATTGGAGCTTGAAGTTAACCGGGAGCGTATATTTTACACGTACCGGTTTACCGCGTTGCTTACCTGCTTTCCATTTCGGCATGGACTTGATGACGCGAACAGCCTCTTTGTCCAGCGATGCATCACCACCCGAACGAACAACCTCAATATCTACGAGCGAACCGTCTTTGTTCACCGTAAACTGGCAGACAACACGACCTTGAATACCGTTCTCCTGTGCAATCACCGGATACTTGATGTTCTCTCCGAGGAACTTATACATCGCTTGCGGTCCACCGGGGAATTCCGGCATGGATTCTACAACTACGAAGATCACGTCTTCCGGCTCTTCCTCCTCAACAACCTCTACAGGCGGAGCTACTTCTATCTCTATGTCCTTGTCATCCTCGGATGTCACTTCGATAGATTCGGTCTCCACGTTATCTTCCACCACGTTCAGCACTTCCACTTCCTGAACAGCAGGGGGTGGGGGAGGGGGAGGGGTCTCTTGCTGGGTCTGCTGGATCTCATCCAACTCTTCCTCAACAAGACCGAAGTCATCCACAGGCTGGTCATACGTAGTGACCTCTTTCTGGGTCCATTCCAGCGCTACGTAGCATAGACTGAGAACAAGAACCAAACCCATTAACATATAAACGAGTTTGTTTCCCTCTAAGCTTGCTTTTTCTGATTTTTTGATCTGCATATCTTGTGTTTTTTTAGGTCATGTTATCAAAATCGGCTACAAAGTTACAACTTTTTTTTGAATTGTGCAAATAAAAAGTAAAAATTTTGCCATATGAACCATAAAATTGCCTTATCCCACCTAAAATGGAAGTGATTTTTGTACTTTTGACCAAGCCAATGCCACATTCGAATGCGTTCATGGCGATACATCAACCGGGCTTTTGCACTGCCGGCCTGTGATACCGATTCGTGCGATCGCCATACAGCGGTGGGGTGAGCGATAAAACCGAAATAGGTCTGTTGTGAAAATATACCGTATAAAGGATAGTCGAGAACCGGGAAATGGTGTAGTTCGATCTCTTTGAGTTCGTTCTCGTTCAGCAAATCCGATCGGAAAAGGACCGTACAATTGGTTTGCCGTGCACCGATCAAGTTATATCGCTCACTCAGATCTCCCGTTGGAATAGCTTCGTCGGTTTGACCTTCCACGGCGGTGTGAACCAATCCTACTTCCGGATGACGCTGAAGATAGTCGATTTGGATCTGCAGTTTATGGGAGTCTATCCAGTAATCATCTCCGTCCAGCATTGCGATGTAGGTACATTGGTCCGCCATAATTTGCCGGTACAGGTTAATCGTATTGTCGACCAAGCCCATGTTCTTCTCTCTCCGTACATAGACAATGCGTTCGTCCTGTGCGGCATACCGCATACAAACGGATTGTGTATCGTCCGTGGAAGCATCATCGCCGATGTAGATACGGATAGGGATGTCGCAGACTTGTGCCTGTACACTCTCTATCGCCTGACCGATATAGGCCTCTTGATTATATGTCGCGATGCAAACAGCTATCATAGATATCTATGAGTTTTTTGCCGATAGTCTCTTTCGTAAATCGGTCTGTATTCTGTGTTCTGTACTCTGTGTTCCACAAAATGCATTCTATAAACTCCGCAAACCTTCCGGCTTTGTGTTGGGCAATCTCCTGCGGCACGATCAGTGCACCGACTTCTTGTGCAATACCGACCGGCGTGCTTAAGATGGGTAGGTTCGCTGCAGCCGCTTCCGCTAGTACCACGCCGTAGGTCTCGTATCGGCTGCTAAGTACCAGCGCGTCAGCGTGATGCATCTCATCGGCTACCTGTTGCGGCGTCAATTCGCCTGTCCAACGAAGCAATCCTTCAGGGATCTCCAGATCTTCTGCATACGTGCGTACCTCCGGATAATCGATACCGGTTCCGACCAGCACAAGTTTCCAATCCTGTCGTTTTTCAGCAAGCATTTTTGCGGCACGGAGCAGTCCTTTGACATTTTTTGCTTTTTCATCGAAGCAGGAAACATGCAGAAGTGTCTTAACGCTTGACGCTTGACGCTTGACGCTCGATTCATGGAAAAACGCATCCACCACGTTGTGGATCATTCCCCATTTTTTTGCGGTTATGCCGCAAGCGATCATAGCTTGTTGCAGCGGAAGGCTGACGGTCAGGATGATCTCCGCTTCTTGGGCAATACGTTTGTATAAATCGCGTTTGATCTTCGCCATTCGCCGGAATGCTCCGTTCTCAGGCAGATAACCGCTCCAATGCTCGACGATGAGATAGGGTATTCCGTATTTTTTCTGAAGCCACAAGGCCAGCAGTCCTTGTTTCTGAATAACATTCAGTTGCACGACATCCGGTATCCAGCCTTTGCGTTGTAATTTTTTCCATTGCCGCCACGTATCCCTCCATCCTTGCGAATGGATAACTTCCACCTCGCATCCTTGTGCACGAACGGCCTCGACGTGCTTTTGCACGAAGAGACCGCTCATCGCGTCTTTCTCAGACGGATACCATGGGGTTAAGAAAAGCACCTTCATTTAAATCGCCATTCTCTGAGTCTCTGATACCAGATAGCCAAACGGAACATGGGTCGGTAGTATTTCTCTACTGCATAGTACGAAACGGCTTTCGATCCAAACTGCTGGTAATGTTGTGCTATACCACGGTCCATGGATCCTTCGAAATCGAAATGTACCTGTTTCTCCTTAGCCAGTTTCATGGCTTCCAATACCAGCAACGCAGATGCGCCGGAATCCTTATACCGGATGTCGTAAACCGGTACGAGGTAGTAGAGGAAGCGTTTATCCCATACCACGAATGCGGCAGCATATGGTTTGCCATCCTCGTTGCATATGGAGATGATCTCGCATTGTTTGAGTCTTCGGGCTTTGCGTTCCAATACATGGAGAAACTCCCGGGAATAGCTGCTTTTGCGGTGACGTGCGGCTAAGCAGTCAGCTTGAAAACGGCAGAACTCCTCTATCTCCATCGTTCGGGTGGCATGCAAGTCTTTGGCTTTCTGCAACTGACGCCGTTTGTTCTTACTGAAGGATGCGATGAGTGCCTCCATGTCGCTCAGATCATCCACACGGTAGGTAATCCTTTCTTTGGTTTTGAATCCCAGACCACGCATCGCATCTACGCATAGACTGCCGGGACTAAACTGCTGGTAGTAATAGGCCAAACCCATCTTATCCATCTGCTCCTTGAGTCGCCGGCATACCTCAGCCGTTTTCCAGCGGTCACCGGTCACTTCCGGCGCTACCCAAATACCGCCGGCTTGCGACAAAGGAGGCATCAGGATGTACTTCATCCATGCCCGTTTACGGATCAGATAAGGCATCACCCCGACGATCTTACCCTTCTCGTCCTCTGCAAAAAGGACGTCCCAGGTCTTACCCGCACATACGGCATCCAGCCACCAGGGCATCATCGAAACAGGCACGTATTCCTGTTTCGCCACCCACTCCGTATAGCGTTCTTTGTTGGTCATTAGAATATATCGTTAAAGAATCCTCTTTTGGTTTCTTGCTCTTGCATCTCCGGCTCTTGTACCGCCTCGTCATTCATCTCCTCTGAAGGCGGATTGCTGACAGCTGACTGCTGGTTTCTGTAAATATCGGGACGATACAAGATCTGGATATTCTCCGCAATGATCTCTGTCTTACGGCGAATCTGACCGTCTTTCTCCCACGAGCGTGTTTTCAGTTTTCCCTCTACATACACCTTCATGCTCTTACGCAGGTTTTGCTGTGCCCATTCCGCCAAGTTACGCCACAAGACGATGCTGTGCCATTCTGTCACATCTGGAACCTGCGTTCCGTTCTGCATCACGTACCCGCGTTCGGTCGTTGCCAAATTGAAATTAGCAATTGCTACACCTCTGTCCAGGTAACGTACTTCCGGATCTGCGCCTACGTTACCAATCAAAATCACTTTGTTTACGCTTGACATACTAATTAGATTTAATTTATCTGTAATCTATCATCTATAGACTTTTAATGTATTTATCTGCTTCAATAGCTGCTTTGGCACCCGAACCGGCTGCCACTACCGCTTGCCGGTAATGCGGGTCAGCGCAGTCTCCGGCTGCAAAAACACCCGGTACATTAGTTCTCGGACTGTCTCCGTCCACGATGATATATCCCTCTGCATCGCAGTTCAGGTATTCCTTGAACAACCCGGTGTTAGGATGATGGCCGATGGCTAAGAAGAAGCCGTCGATGTCGATATGCCGCATGACTTCATCGGGTTCTCCTTTGCGGAATACCAGATCGGCACCTTGCACCTTGTTTTCGCCCGTCAGTTGCACCGTGTTATGTTCAAACAGCACTTCGATCTTGGGGTTGTTAAGTACCCGTTGCTGCATGATTTCTGAAGCTCTGAGATAAGGCTTGCGTACGATCATATATACTTTTTCGCACAGACCTGCCAGATAATTCGCTTCCTCGCAAGCGGTATCACCACCGCCCACTACGGCAACCGTTTTCTTGCGATAGAAGAACCCGTCGCAGGTAGCACAAGCACTCACACCGCGACCACGGTAAGTGCGTTCGGATTCTATACCCAGATACTTGGCACTCGCCCCCGTTGCAATAATCACTGCATCTGCTTCGTAGAGATCAGTATCCTCTACCCACACTTTGTGTGGGCTGACAGCTGAAGGCTGACTGCTGAATTCGACTTTTGTCACAATGCCCGAAACGAACTGCGTTCCGAAGCGTTCTGCCTGACGGCGCATGTCATCCATCATCGTGAAGGGTTCTACACCGTCCGGATAACCGGGAAAGTTCTCCACCTCGGTAGTCGTGGTCAACTGCCCACCTAACTGAGGTCCTTCGATCAGGACGGGGGATAAGTTGGCACGGGAAGCATAGATCGCTGCTGTGTAACCGGCAGGTCCGCTACCTATAATCAAACATTTTACTTTATTCATAGTCTCAAATCATTAACAAAAGTAGTTTCTTCCGGTTCAATGGTGAACTCAGGAAAGGTTTGTGTGAACGCAGGATGGATCATTCGCAGCAACGTTGTTTTCATTCCTTCTTTAACCTCTAACTGCAAAGGCATCAAGTCGCTGTTTCTGATTTTTAATATAAAGCGGTTCACTCCTTGCGATTGATCGGCCGGTACCAATGTGACAATGGTCTGCGTGCCGTCTTTAGACGGTTGTTCGCTAACTTCGCATACATCTGCCACTGCCTTGGCATATAACAGGGGATTGGATTCAATCAACTCCTCTTCGGTCGGTTCTGTGAGCGTCAACTCCTCCGTTTCCGGCGAATAGACATACATCGTTTTGCCGTCAAAAGCTGCTTTGTTGTCACCCATCAGGAACGTGAAACATTGACCGTGCATGGTGATACTGCCGGCATAGTTCTCCGTCACCTGCTGGCCATCCTGGAGACTGACCGAGAAATCGGACTGCAAGGTTTTTTGTTCCAAATTCGCAAAGAACGAACTTAATATGGACAAGAGGATCATCAATAGTTTCATACACCCAAACTTGCTAATAACTGGTCTAACTGATTCATATCCTGGATGAGAACATCACGGCCTTTAGGACCTTTGTTCGGTCCCACGATGCCGGCTGCTTCCAACTGGTCGCTTAACTTTCCGGCACGGTTATAACCGATCTCAAACGCTCGTTGCAGACGACTCGTTGAACCTTCCTGTTTAGCCACCACGTAACGGGCTACATCAGCAAACATCGGATCCAATCGTTTCATATCCACGCTACCCGGTGCAGCTGCTTCTTCACTGCCTTCACCCACATATTCCGGTAACTGGTACGGTTCACGGAACTTCTGCTGCTTAGCGATATGTGCGACGATGGCATCCACTTCCGGTGTATCCACAAACGCACATTGCACACGGGTGATGGATGCGTTACCGGCATATAAGGAGTCACCGCGACCGATGAGTTGTTCTGCTCCCTTTGCATCCAGCACGGTACGGCTGTCGATGACAGATTGCGTACGTAAGGCGATACGTGTCGGGATGTTGGCTTTGATAACACCGGTGACAATATTCACAGACGGACGTTGGGTGGCCAAAATCATATGCATACCCACAGCACGCGCTTTCTGGGTGATACGGGCAATCGGTGTCTCCACTTGTTTGCCTGCCTGCATGATGAAATCGCCGTACTCATCGATGATGATGACGATGTAAGGCAAGAACTGGTGATGCAGGCTGTCGGCTACAAGTTTATTTGGATTAAGACGACGTCTTACGAACTTGTCATTATAATCCTCCAGGTTCCGCACACCGGCATCCATCAGCAGTTTATACCGGTTCTCCATCTCAATGACAAGCGAGTTAAGCGTGTTGATCACGCGATCGCAGTCGGTGATGACGATCTGTTCCGGATCGGTGTCCGGCATGGCTGCCAAGTAGTGTTTCAACAGCGGTTTATACGGTGCAAACTCCACCATCTTCGGATCCACCATGACGAGTTTTAACTCCGCCGGGTGTTTCTTGTACAACAACGAGGTGATGATGGCGTTGATGGCAACGGATTTACCGGTACCTGTGGCACCCGCTACCAATAAGTGTGGTGTCTTGGCGAGGTCGAACATAAACACCTCGTTGGTGATCGTTCTACCGTAAGCAATCGGCAGCTTCATCTTCTGTTCCTCCTGGAAACGCTTGGAAGCGATCACCGAATGCATGGACACCACTTGCGGTTTCTCGTTCGGCACTTCGATACCGATCGTGCCTTTACCCGGCATAGGTGCGATGATACGGATACCCGTTGCGGAAAGCGACATCATGATGTCGTTTTCCAGACGCTGGATCTGGGAAACCCGGATACCGGCCTTCGGTACGATTTCGTATAGGGTGACGGTAGGACCGACGGTGGCTTTAATCGACTCAATCTCAATACCGTAGTTACGCAGCGTGGTCACGATGCGTGCACCGTTCGCCCGTTGTTCATTCTCATCGATCACCGGTGCCGCTTCATTATCATACACCTTCAGCAGGTTCAGACTCGGGAACTTGAAGAACTCCAGATCTTTCTTGGGATCATACGGACCTAATTTCTCCAGTAACTTATCCGGATCTTTGTCGTACAAGTCATCTTCTTTCACTTCTTCAATCTCAAACTTATCCTCACCGTTCTCTTTCTTGAGCAATTCCGTTAGGCTGCCGTCTGTAGGACCGCCATCTTCCGGTAACACTTCTTCCTCTTCCTCGGCCTCCGGCTCCGGTTCTTCTACATGCACTTCTTCTTCCGGTGTCGTCTCGATGGTAAGTGTCACTTCACCGTCTTCCGGTGCTGCCTCTTCCTCTGTTTCTTCCTTTGTTTCTTCTTCTGTCTCTTTCTCTGTCTCTTCTGCAGAGTCTTCTTCTATCGGTACTTCAATAGTGATCTCTTCTCCGGAAGGAACCTCGTCTATGACGGTTTCTGTCGAAGCCGGTTCTTCTCCGATGGCTTCCTCTTTTGGTTTCTTCTTCATCTTTGCCATCAGCCATGCCCCCCATTTCTTGCAACGGTCAATGAAATGCGGATCGGTGATGATTAGGAAAATCACCAGTAGAGCGCCTAAAATCAGGCAGGTTCCGATGAAATGCACATAACTCTGCATCCACACGGCTAATCCATGACCGAACCGGCCGCCCCAATAGAATGAACCCGGTTCGCCTAAGAGGTCATGAATAAATCCGAGCACGGTGGATCCCCACAATATCCAGAAACTGCCGCAATAGAATAACCGGTATCCGCGAATACTCTTGAGGATATGCATGATTCGCAGCGCGTATATGCCGATGATGGTAATCAGCAGCAGGGAAAGAAAACCAAACGATCCGTTGATGAAGAAACCGGATAGACGGGCGCCGGGCAGACCTAAGAGATTATGAATCTCTCCTCGGTGCGCCCATTGCTCACCGCGTGTCAGACCCAATACTGATTGGTCGGCTGCTCCCGTGAATAGATAACTAAGGCATGATAGCAGCGCTATCACAGCGAACAGCGCCAATAGCACGCCTGTAATCATACGGGCTTCACGAGAACATAAGATGCGCTTTACGGATTTCCAAATTGGAAATTTCGGCGCGCTTGCACTGCGGTTTTCCGCCAAACCGCCAGACGTATTTTTTGATTTTGTTGATATTCTGGGCATATTAACTCAATTTGAGCGCAAAGTTACAAAAAAAAGTTGATATATCCAAAAAAAATGATAAATCTTCGCTAAAAATTCCTTTATTTTTAAAATAATGTACGTGCGCGCTTGCGTATATGAAAAAAAAATTGTACCTTTGCACGCTTTTTATGGTTTTATCGTCAATGGAAGAAGTGATCAGACATGAAGGAGTGGTGATGAGCGTCAGCGGACAGATGGCGCATATATCCATCGTGCAGACCAGTGCCTGTCAGGCTTGCAAGGCGCATAACATGTGCATGTCGGCGGAGAGCAAGGTGAAAGAGATGGATGCCCTGATGCTGGAGCCGATGCAGGTGGGAGACCGTGTGGAGGTGCAGGTGAAAGAGCATTTGGCATGGAGAGCGGTCTTCTTGGCGTATGTCCTTCCGTTCCTGGTGATGATGGCGGTGATGCTGATTTTATTGGCGGTGACTGCGCTCAGCGATGCGGTGGTAGGTACGGCTTCGTTGAGTTCTATTGCTCTTTATTACTTGCTGCTGACGGTGCTTAGCAAACGGTTGAGTCGTCAGTTTTCCTTTACCGCACGAAAGATTTAACGATTATTAAGATTTAATAAACATAACAAACAACAAAAATTATCTATCATGAATCTGATTCTGATTTCAATGGGAGTGTTGGGCGTGATCAGTTTGGCAGCTGCCGTGCTGCTGTACTTTGTCAGCCAGTACTTCAAAGTTGAGGAAGATCCCCGTATTGACCTGGTGACGGCCGTGTTGCCCGGTGCAAACTGCGGTGGATGTGGATTTGCCGGATGCCGTAACTTTGCGGAAGCATGTGTGAAGGCAGGCGGCATTGATGGTTTGGCCTGCCCTGTAGGCGGAGAACCGACCATGGAACAGGTGAAACTGATTCTCGTTCCTGCAGAGGAAGCTGCGGCTGCACCGGCGGCTGAAGGCGGAGAGAAGAAAGGTTTTGACCCGGTTATTGCAGAGAAAATCAAAGCTTTGGCGACGCCAAAAGCTGCGTTCCCGTATCACATTAGTATGGCACAGAAATTATGAGAACATTTAGAATAGGCGGTATTCATCCGCATGATAACAAACAATTCTCCGCTCACCAGCGTATCGTGGAGTGCCCGCTGCCCAAGCAGGCGATTATTCCTTTGGTGCAACATATCGGTGCACCGGCGCAAGCGGTGGTGGAAGTAGGAGCAAAAGTGAAAGTAGGCGAACTGTTGGCAAAAGCCGGTGGATTCGTTAGCGCAAACATCTGTTCACCGGTAAGCGGTACTGTAACCAAGATCGATCAGGCTACCGATGCATGGGGTGCTCCGATGCAGTGTATCTTTATCGATGTAGAGGGCGATGTGTGGGCACCGGAGATAGACCGTACGCCGGATCTCGTTCGTTCCTGTACGCTGGAACCCAAAGCGATCATTGACAAGATCGCTGCTGCGGGTATCGTAGGTCTGGGCGGCGCTTGTTTCCCGACGCATGTGAAACTGTTACCGCCGCCGGGAAAGAAAGCCGAAGTGCTGATCGTGAATGGCGTGGAGTGCGAACCGTATCTGACTTGTGACCACCAACTGATGTTGGAGCATGGCGAAGAGATCATCGTAGGTATTCAGATCCTGAAACGTGCGCTGGGTGTCGATCGTGCCATCATCGGTATCGAGAATAACAAGAAAGATGCTATTGCCCACATGCGTGATTTGGCGAAAACGCAACTCGGTATTGAGATCCTGCCGTTGAAACTCAAATATCCGCAAGGAGGTGAGAAACAACTCATTGATGCTTGTATCGGCCGTCAGGTACCGAGCGGTGCGCTGCCGATTGAGGTAGGTGCCGTAGTGGATAATGTGGCTACTATCTATGCCGTTTATGAGGCAGTGCAGAAAAATAAACCGCTGATCAGCCGTGTGATGACCGTTACCGGTAAGCAAGTGGCTAAACCGGGTAACTACTCCGTTCGTTTCGGTACACCGATCGATGAAGTGATTGCGCTTGCCGGTGGTGTGCCTGCCAATACGGGTAAGGTGATCGGTGGCGGTCCGATGATGGGACGTGCGATGGATCATACCGAAGGTATGCCGGCAAACAAGCGTCTGAGTGGTCTGCTCTTCTTGCCGGAAGCGGAATCGGTTCGTCCGGAGGAAGAGAACTGTATCCGCTGTTCGAAGTGCGTGCAGGCTTGCCCGATGGGATTGGAGCCTTATCTGCTTCAACGCTTGAACGAACTGGAGATGTACGAAGAGATGGAGAAACACGCAGTGATGGATTGCATCGACTGCGGTTGCTGTGTCTTCGCTTGTCCTGCACATCGTCGTCTGTTGGACGGTATCCGTCCGGGTAAGGCGAAAGTGGGTGCCATGCTTCGTGAGCGTGCCGCTGCTGCCGCTGCTGAGAAAAAATAAATGTGAAATCATAAATCAAAAATCATAAATATGAAGAATTTCATAGTAACTCCGGCTCCTCACGCTCATAGTGGCGATAGTATCCGCCGGAATATGCTTCTGGTCATTCTCGCACTGATGCCGGCTTATGTGGTATCGGTGATCGAGTTTGGTTACGGCGCATTGATTACAGCGGCTGTCAGTGTTTTGGCCTGCGTAGGCACAGAATGGTGTATCAGCCGTTTCTTGCTTAAAGAGAAAAAGCAGTCTATCGGTGATCTCTCTGCAGTGCTCACCGGTCTGCTGTTGGCTTTTAACCTGCCGTCGAACATCGATTGGTGGATCATCCTCATCGGTGCTGTAGTAGCTATCGGTGTAGGTAAGATGAGTTTTGGCGGTTTAGGCCATAACCCCTTCAACCCTGCCCTCGTAGGACGTGTGTTCCTGTTGATCTCCTTCCCGGCTCAGATGACCACATGGCCGTTGGCACAGGGATTTGACTCGGCGATCATGGGACAAGCGGTTACCGATGCCAACACCGGCGCTACTCCTCTATCGTTGATCGGTCAAGGTAAGATTGCTGATCTGCCTTCGCTTTGGGATTCGCTCATGGGTGCTATGGGCGGTTCGTTGGGTGAAGTTTGTGCATTGGCACTTATCCTCGGCGGTCTCTTCCTGATTTGCACAAAAGTTATCACATGGCATATCCCGTTTGCTGTCATCGCAACGGCTGCTGCCTTTGCTGCTATCGCTGGCGCATTCGGTGGCGCACCGGAAGGTATGTGTACCGGTAAATATGTAGCATACGAACTCCTCACCGGTGGTTTGATGCTCGGTGCATTCTTTATGGCAACGGACTATGTTACCTCTCCGATGACCGCTTGCGGTAAACTGATTTTCGGTTTCGGTATCGGTTTCATCATGATGGTTATCCGTACATGGGGTAATTATCCGGAAGGTATGTCGTTTGCCATCCTTATCATGAACGCTTGCGTTCCATTGTTGAACAAACTTCGTCCGATGCGTTTCGGCGAAAAACGTAAATAAGGAGGTACGATCATGGCAAAATTAGAAAGTACATTTAAGAATATGGCGCTCAGTCTGGTCATCATCGCAATGGTGGCTGCGGCTGCTTTGGCTGGTGTTTATACCCTGACCAAGGACACGATCGAGGAACAGAAAGCGGAGAAAGAACAGCAAGCTGTCTTTTCCGTTCTGCCGGAACAAGGTGTCGGCGCGGTTATTGTAGATACCATTGTTTCTCCCAAATACGGACACACGGTTTATCGTGCTGAGAAAGACGGTGAATTTATCGGTGCAGCGGTTAAGACGAGTGCAGTCGGTTTCGGAGGAAAACAAAACATTATGGTTGGTTTTGACGCTAACGGTATGATCGTCGATTATACGGTGCTTGATCATCAAGAGACACCGGGTCTGGGAGACAAGATTTCCTATTGGTTCAAAACCGATAACGGACGTCAGAATATCGTGGGGCGTTATGCCAACGGATCTTTCCAGGTTTCGAAAGAAGGTGGTGATGTAGATGCTATTACAGCAGCTACGATCTCTTCTCGTGCTTTCCTCAAAGCAATCAACGAGGCCTATGCTGCTTTCCGTGGTGATGAGGTAGAGGCTGCTACCAGCGCCAGCCAAGTGCATCACGAAGAGCTTGTTGCTGAGCCTGAAGAAGTAGTAGAGAATGACAATTTAGAAAAGGAGGCTGCATTATGAGTAACGCTTTAAAAACTTTCACTAACGGTCTCCTCAAGGAGAATCCTACCTTTGTGCTGGTGTTGGGTATGTGTCCTACCTTGGCTACTACCACCAGCGCCATGAATGGTATGTCCATGGGTTTGGCTACGATGTTCGTGCTCGTTTGTTCGAACGTGGTCATCTCCATGCTCAAGAACCTTATTCCTGATAAGGTTCGTATCCCGGCGTTCATCGTGGTCATCGCATCCTTCGTGACGCTTGTCCAACTGGCGATGCAGGCCTATGTGCCGGCTATCTATGACGTGCTGGGTCTGTTCATCCCGCTGATCGTGGTGAACTGTATCGTGCTGGGTCGTGCGGAAGCATTTGCTGCTAAGAATACCGTAGGTCTCAGTGCCCTGGACGGACTCGGCATGGGGCTGGGCTTTACATTGGCTCTCACCCTGCTTGGTGCGGTTCGTGAACTGCTCGGTTCCGGTGCTATCTTCGGTTTCCAGGTCTATGACGCAGGTTACGCTTCGCTGATCTTCGTTCTTGCTCCGGGTGCCTTCATCGCACTGGCTTACCTCCTGGCTATTGTTAACAAGCTCCAGAAGAAAGATAAATAAATCGTACATCGTAAATCGTTAAATCGTAAATTAGTATGGCATATTTCTTGATATTTATCTCTGCGATATTTGTTAACAATATCGTATTGAGCCAGTTCTTGGGTATCTGCCCGTTCTTGGGAGTAAGTAAGAAGATCGACACCGCCCTGGGTATGGGTGCTGCGGTAACCTTCGTACTCACGGTAGCCACGATCGTTACCTATCTGCTGCAGATCCTGTTGGTAAAATGGCATATTGAGTTCTTGCAGACGATCGTCTTCATCCTCGTTATTGCTGCGTTGGTACAAATGATCGAGATCATCTTGAAGAAGATCAGTCCGTCGCTTTATCAGGCTTTAGGTGTTTTCCTTCCGCTGATCACGACGAACTGCTGTATCCTCGGTGTAGCGATCATCGTTGCGGATCCGGAACAACTGATGGCGAAACTGCCGGGAGATGCACTCAGTGCTAATCTCCTTACCGGAACCCTCTTTGCCTTTGCTACCGCAATCGGTTTTGCGTTAGCTCTGGTGATCTTCGCCGGTATCCGCGAACAACTGGCTTTGGCAAAGATCCCGAAGGCAATGCAGGGCACGCCTATCGCCCTCCTCACCGCCGGCCTCCTCGCCATGGCCTTCATGGGCTTCAGCGGAGTAGTCTAATTAACTTTTAAGGAACGCGTGCACGCATGTGCGCGCGTTTCCTTTTTTATTTACCTTCGTCATGTCGACATTACGTCATGACGTCATAACGAAAAATCCTCTCTATCATGAAGATCAATCGCCCCGGCTATTTCTGGCTGGATACATGGATCATGGCGAACGTCATTCAACTCGCCACGCAAGAGTTCTGCCGTAAATTTCTTAACCTCCATAACGATCCTTGCGGTCGTCAATATGACCAGATGACGCAAGCGGCCCGCTCTGTCACCGCTAACATTGCCGAAGGCACTTCTCGTCATGCTACATCGCGTGAGACCGAAATGAAACTGACCGATGTTGCACGTGCCAGCTTATCCGAACTATCCAACGACTACGTCAACTGGCTTCTCCAACAAGACAAAACGCCATGGTCCATTCATTCCGAAGAGTATAAGAACCTATCGCATATCCCCTTCGATGCCCCGCAATATAAAGATGACGTCCTCTACGAAAGTAGTCTCCATATTCTCGCGCAGAAACATAAATTTGACACCTGGCTCAATACAAACGATTCTATCTTAGTCGCTCGAGTAATACTCGTCTTGTGCGAACGGCTCACGATTCGTATCCGCAAACAGATAGAGAGCCAATTAGCATCCTTCACCGTCGAAGGTGGTTTCACCGAAGCCCTCACGGCCGAACGCCTTAAACATCGTTCCGAACAATCCGCCTCCGAAGACGCTCCTCTTTGCCCCCAATGCGGCAAACCTATGATCCAACGCGTCGCTAAGAAAGGTACTAACTCCGGCAAACCCTTCTGGAGCTGCTCCGACTATCCCAATTGCCACGGCACACGCAAATGTGAATAACTTTCCCCCTATCCGCATGGACCTTTCGTCATGTCGTCATTACGTCATGACGTCATAACGCAAAAAAACGGCATCCCGCTTTTCACAAAGAAGGATGCCTTAAAAAAGATTTATTCTTATTTACTTCTCACGTCGAGAAGTTTTGGTTATTCGATCTGGCCATAGGTTGCAGTTGCAACACCGCAAGAACCGGTTTGGAAACCGATTGCAGGATCTTCCATCAGACCCATCGAAGCATATGTTGTCATTTCCGTATTCGGAGCAATATAATTCTTTTTCATTGTTGTATTCTTTTTTAAAGGGTTTAACATTAAAGCGATATATCACTCTGATTACTTAACGAGTTGACCCTGGAGGTTATAGACCTTCTCACCACGTTTGATGAATACACGGCCGTTCTCAACGAACTTAACAGCCTTACCCTCAACCTCGATGTTCTCTACACCTTGCTCCTCGTTAAAGCGGAACGCAATACGTTGCGGTGCGGGATATTGTGCATCAATCTGCAGGAAAGCTTTGTTAGGCTTCATACCGCTCGCTTCATCCTCATATGTATACATCATGTCGCCATGCAATACATAGATATGACCGGTGTGGTTGGTAGCATAGGCAGAAGCCGGCTTGAGGTCGTTAGTTTCCGTGTAAGCAGGTACAGTACCATCGTATATCTCAAGCGAGAAATTCTTTTGAAAATTATCATTCTTACCACCATTCGGGTTATACAGGATGACACCGGTGTTAGCGGGGATGTAGTTGGAAATCTTGTGAAGGGTTAATAACTCCATCTCAGACTCGTATTCAGCCGCATAAGCGCTCAGTCCTTCCGGGATAATAACATTCTTATCAGCAGAGAAGGTAGCCAGGAAGTTATCATTCAGTGTTACGTTGTAAGCCTGACGGTTAATGACAAAACGGTTGTTAATAGTTGTACGTTCATACTCAAAATTTGCCACAGTGAATTCATAGGATCCATTATCTACGATGGTAGTCTCCGTCTTGGTTACACGGTCATATAATTTCAATGTACGACCACTTACGTTGGTAAACTCAAGGGTGTACTGATGGTCAATCTTGTTGGTGATAAATCCAATCTTTTGGCCATCCAGATTATTAGTAGCTACAGTTGAGTATTCCGAAGTTCCAATCAAGCCATAAATCAAAGTACTAAAGCTATTGGACTGATTCATAAAACAGGGACCATCATATCCACTTTCAGCAGCTGCCGAACGCGCATCATCCTCAATTAAGTCTACCGAACTGAGGGAATATGTCGCATTACCTCCTTTCAAAGTAATGGTGACTCTTGCTGTTTGTGTTGCCATAGCAGAGAAACTCATAGCTACAGCAAGCATGGAAATAAATAATTTTTTCATATTAACTGATTTATCTAAGTTTTACAAATATTAGAAAACTTTTCTTCCGGGAGCAGCATTACTACTTCCGCTTGCTTCTGTTTGGTCGAACTGCCCCTCACCTGATTCGCGAAGGATAGCTGTCATAAAACGCATCTCAGAGCATTCTATACTTGGTGTAATATACGCTTTCATCATCTTATTGGTTTTGGGGATGCCTCCCCGAAGGGAAGCATCCGAAAAACGATTCATCTTATTTTACGATTTTAACACCATTAACTACGTATACACCTGCCGGCAGAATATCGAAGTTCTCGCCAAGGTATTGACCCATGATGGTGTAGATACCCTTCACGTTCGCTTTAACTTCGGTATTCTCGATAGCGGTCGGCAATTTAGCAATTGCAACGATCTCGAAACGACCTTCGATAGTGCTGTTCGGCTGAGCTGCGAACTCATAGGTAGCACCTTCTTCGATGTTGATTACAGCGCCCGTTACGTTATCACGGATAGCGTACTCTTCGCCTTCCACGTTCTTGAAACTCATTGTGTAAGCGAGCTCGCCGTTGGTATTGAGGCTCAGGGTCTTGCCATTCAAATTGTCAGAAGCAACAGTTCCCAGATCAATACCATTTTGATTAGCAAATACATTGATCGTATTCGGGTTCATATACTTCGAAGCATCGTAACCATTATCGAAAGCATCACTATAATTTGCATCCTCAACAAAGAAGACTTCGTCGCTTTGTCCATTGGCAGCAGTTACAGCAATGTACATTCTGGTAGTATTCATATTCGCTACGCGACGTGCAGGAGCTGCGACTACACCAGTAGCAGCAGAGTAACGCGGGTTACCCCAAACAGCGCTTGCATAGTTAATCTCGGTGCTTGCGTTATTGCTGCCATTTTGCTTCAGAATGAAGGTCTGCATAGGAGCAATCTCTGTCTTCCATTTATCGCTCTCTCCGTCATATGTACCAGCTGCCAAAAGATTCAAAGGCACATCTTGATAACGCTGCATGTCTGTATTCCACACCCATGCTGTACCTTCAATCTTACTATCACTAGTGATCTGAGCAACTAATTGCTTAAGGTCAATATAACCGGTGTAGCTATTTCCGAAGAAGTTGTATCCGTTACGGCTGAATTGAAGGGTATTATTGGTGTTACCTGCCAATTGGCCTTTGAAGATATAAACAACGTCCTGGAGTTGATCTGTAGCTGTTTCTTCGGTAGCCAGACGCAATGTGTAACCCATAAATGCCTGCATATCAGAAACGCCGTTAGGCAGTTTGTACCATGAGTCAGTTGAATAATTCCAACCATACAGGAAGGTAGGATACTTGTCGTTACCCGTTCCAAGACTTCCTTCCTTATCCCAAGAATCAGCGTGCTGAACCGGCATTGCAAAACGATGCCAGAACTCACCATCAAGAGTTTTACCGATTTGTTTTGCCGTCATACGAACGGTCAGGTTCGGAGTTTGGTTAACAGTAATAGCCGGATCCATGATCAACGATGCTGCACCTGCTCTATCAGCTTCAATTACAATATTCTTAGGATCTTCGGTAACGATACCACCTTTACCAATAACGAGCGTAGAACCGGCCTGAACATCTACTTTGGAGTTACCTTGTACATCCAAACCGTTGTTGATAACGAGAGTTTGGTCTTCAGTCGGTGTACCAACGGTTACAGTAGTTGCACCTGCGGTAGCATTATCTTTTACTTCTACATAACCCGCCTTGGTGGTTGCCTGGTTCAGAGTCATAGCTGAACCATCAGAGAGTTCGAAAGAAGTGGTCGGGTTTTGACCATCGCCTTGCGATTGAACATTGTCGTTTAGGTCGTAAAGTTTCTCTTCACCATCACGAGCAGCTTTCTTTACAACACGATAAACGGTAACGCCACCTTGGTTAACGGTTTTAACCTCATGGGTAGAAGGAATAGTGATTGCACCAGTACCAGAAGATTGATCAGTATATTGACCATTCGTAGTGGCTTTAGGCTTATTATCTGCTATTACAAACCAACGAACATCTTCAGGATTAATGTTTAGAGTACCACCAGAAATAGTAACTTTTATATCTGAGAACGTTTGCTTACCCCGTCCTTCGCTTGAACTAGGAGCTTGTTGTCCTACAACCCAACCATTCCAAATAAGTTTGTCTGGATTTGCGCCTTCGATGTTATAAATATGGGTGTTGTCACCTGAGATATTCACATATACATCTTGACCATTTGCCCCATTTTCTCTTTTATTATATTGGAGATTAACCAAACGCTGTCCATTGTTATCATTCCCTAGATTTTCAGCGTTCATACTACAATTGTTCAAATTAAGTGTAATTCCATCATCCTCTAATGGGAAAATTGCGAAGTTATTAGATTCGCCTTTATTTGTGTTCGGACAATCAAAAGTACATGCATCAGCAGTAATAACAGAACTTCTTGCACCGCAAGGAGCTCCATAGTTACCATTATTAGTTTCCGGACCTTTAAAATACAATCCACAATAACCTGCGAAAATGGAATTTGTGAGTGTAGCATTAATCGGTTTCAAAATATAAGCCGGGTATCCGCCAGGTCCTGCGTTAATATAAGAATCTTCAATAGTGAGTTCCAGTTTAGTAGATTGATAACCATTAACACAAATAGGTTGTATATAATCTTTTTGAGTGTAAACGATGGAATCATTTTGAAGAAGCAGACTCTTAACACCATCAAATGCAATCACACCGTAATGACGGGCTTTATCTGTACTTCCGATATACAGATTTTGGATAGCTACTTCAAGAGTAGATTCTACATTGCCCTGATAATTTACTGCAATAACGGTATTGTTATTGGCGCTAGTTGCTACGTTTACTTTTGTGTTGAGTTTTCCATAACCGATAATCTTGTGACCTTGACCATCCAGAGTGAGCGAACGCTCGATGTTAAGAACAGTAGTTCCTTCGTAAGCGATGTCGTTTTTCAATTTAACGACATCAGCCGTTCCGGAAGCGGAAAGTTGAGTTTTAAGGTCTGCGAAATTGTTTACAACAATCTCACTTCCCCACGCCATAACGCTGCATACCAGCGTCAATAGCGGAATTAAGAAGAATTTCTTCATAAATTTAATTGTTTTTTGTTAATACTATGAGCCCTCCGGCTCGGTTAATTATAATTGGTTGTTTTTGATTTCTATATTTCCATTTTCATCTAATTGGGCGTACGTCCACTGTTTGAAACAGTCTCCAAGTAGAATCACACGGCTATTATCTGTAATCGGAATATCCATCGCTATATGCGTATGACCGAAGATATAATAATCGCGGTGATTGCCATGTTTCTCTTCATCCTTCGCATAATCCATCAAGTAGTCTTTGTCTTCCTCATTTGTCTGTTTCTGCGCCCATATAGACCCGATTTTATTGCCCCATGCAGGCGGAAGCATTCGGAATTGTAACTGTAAAAAACTATTTTCCAATCTTTCTTTTCTTCGGATCGCCTTTCTAATGCTATCTTGCTTCTCTTTCGGATATGTTCGGTACCAATTGTATCGATATAAACCTGTCCCATAAGCAAGGAATATCGTTCTTCCGTATCTCGTGATTGAGCAGGGATAGGTATGTAACTCTACGCCGGTTAATTTTTCCAACCCGTCCGATGCCCATCTGTCATGGTCGCCCACAAAATAATGAATCTTGATCCCTTGTTTTCTTAGTTTCCTCAACGCTTTGAAGAAAGGGGAGAACCGACGTTTGCTTGGGTCATGGATATAATACTCCACCCAAAAGTCAAACATGTCTCCGAGCATATATATCGCTGTCGCATCTTTACTCATCTGTTCTAAAAGAGCGATGAGTTTGTTTTGGTGTTCCTTGTCATCCGAGATAGTAGGGCTGCCAAGATGTGCGTCACTTATAAAATATATCATTTTTATCCTCCAGTTCCGTTTTAAAAGGACATATACACAACAAAAAAAGCGGGACTGCACTATTGCCGTTCCACTCATCTAGGCTCTGGTATTGCCTTTTGTATCAAAACAGCAACACCGTAGCCCACGCCGTATGCATATTATATAATAAGGTATACGCAAACGCGCGCATACACGTATATACATACCATAGGCATCTTAGTGCCGCTATGTTTTGGATACTTCGAATTTACCAGATTCAGATGAGTCAAAACAAAGCGCGTATAAGACGCTATTCATTATGTCCGTATCCCACCGCACTTAAAGGACACTTCCCCGACGTGAGCAACAAAAAAAATGTAATCACACACGTAGTACGAGTAAAATACGCCGCAAAATTACACAAAAAAAATGACATACGCAAATAATATGTCAATTTTTTGCAAAAAAAATCATTTTTTTCTCAAATCACCCTTATAATGCCTTCCTATTCTACTTTTTCGTCATTTCGTCATCTCGTCATAACCTCATAACGTCATAACGAATTTTTGCATGAGAATTTTGAGAAAAGTGAGAATTTTCTCAATTTTCTCACTTTTCTCAGTGCAAATTTTACAGCGTCAGTTACGTCCGGATATTATCCGGACATCTCTATCATTTTGCATTTCTGTTGCATAAATGCAACAAGGTTTAGTCAAGTTCAAAGAACGTTCCAAACGTTAGTTATTCCTTAGATATTCCTTAGTTATTCGTTGGTTATTACCCTACCCGTTACCTAACCACATCGGTAGAACTACCTACCATTTCTTACGGAACAAACCACCAATCAGACAAATTAATAAGTAGAAGGGATAGAGGATTTCGAGCAGTAATGCTACATACCATTTGGTTTGCGGTTCACGAACCTTAATGAGGTTGTATTCTATCGGAAACTTAACAAGAATAATCAGCGGACAAAGGATTTGGAAGATATTGGCTACAGCCACAATTCGTCCGCAACGGATAATATCCCGATCCGTATATTTCGGAGCCTTTCCTGCCCAACGCATTCGTTGGCGGAAGAAGGCGCGCCAGGAAGTTAACGGACGAACAATCGCCGTATATTCCGGCTTATCTATGACAGATATCTTATAGCCGCGACGTTTAACGGCCTCCAAAAGGAACATGTCATCGCCGCTCGGTATCTCCGGATGAAGCTCTTTCTCACATTCTAACCATACATCTCGACGTACGATGAGGTTCGCTCCGGAACACATGACTGCTTTGCCTTGTTGGGCGGTACGCATGGTGAGTTCTTGGATAGCTGCATATTCGGCTATCTGTAACCGCTCTAACAATGTCGGTTTATCCGATAAGCTCTCCATCCGAAGCGGCAGGATAATTAAGTCGCCTTCTAACATCACTGCTTTTTCACAAGCAGGCGGTAAAACGACATCGTCATCGTGCAACCACACATACTCGCTCGTTGCCGCATGGATCAATTTGGAGAGGGCATGTTTTTTGCCTAAATGATCATCATTAACACCTTTTATGGGTGTGATATGTTGTGGCGCAAAGTTGGGGTAACTCTTGGCGATGCAGGCCTGCTCTTCGATGGAGACGGGATAATCGGCACACATGAGGGCCATGGCCATTCGGTGGTCATTACGCACTTCGTGTTTTTGTGCTGCTTCGATACGATCGGATTCTTTGAAACGCAGCCGTTCGGTGCCGGTTGCCTGCAGGGTGATACCTAAACGTTCACAGGTTAATGCTACCGATGGATATAGGTCGGGGGTATTACTAAAGTCTAGGATGCATAGGTGTTGCATAGGTAATGCACCCGTTTTTATCTCGATGCCGGTAGGAGTGAAAATAGTTTGAACGCCGAAGTGTTTGGCGTAGATATCGGCAACGATGCGATCACCTTGAAGGCTGTCAAGAGTGAGACCTTCAAGGAAGAGTGAACCGCCGTGAATGGCGATGTATTCATACCAAAAAGCCGCTGCCGACCAATCGGCTTCAAGCGGTACGTTCGGATAGGCGGCTATCACGCGGCGGGTCATCTCCACGTAAGGCGAATCGTCGTCCACTTCCACACCATGCATAAGCAAAGCCGAATGCGTCTGACTCGTCGGTTTCCCATCGCGTTCCATAAGACGCGGATCACCGGTGAGGGTGATCGGTTCACCGGGATAGCATTGGGCAAGATGAACCTGCAGAAAACGCAGGGCTGTACCGCAGTTTTTGAGATGGAGAGTAAGGGGTACTCCTTTTTTATAATCGCGCAGGCGCGCGAGCGCGTCATGGAGCACCAGGATATCGTCGGGCATATCCGAAGAGACCCGCATAAGCGGATCTCCATGGATAGCCTGCAGCAACAATATTCTGTTGGCTATACTTTTCGATATCGGTAGTTTAATTGACACTCGGTAACGGACTATAGTCTTTGCTGTAACGCAAGTGCTGCTCGATATATCCTTCGGTGAAGTCGAGCGTGACGTTGGTGATCTCACCATCGGCATTGCGCTCTACCTGATAGACAGGGTTGACGAAACCTTTGTACGGTGCCAAATTAAGTTTTTGATAGCGCTCCAAAATCTCTTTGTGCAGATCTTGGTTCACCTTCACCGCATAAGTCTCTACCATCTCCTTGGCAGCCGCATAGTCACCTTCGGAGGTGATCCGTTGAATCTCTGCTAACAGTTCACCGTAGAGTCGGCGTACACCTTCATAGTCATTGATCTGCAGATAGTGCTTACCGTCGCGTTCGATGATCTCCATCTCACCGTTAGCGTGTGCATAACACCAGTTAGCAATGAGTTGACGGTTTCGCATGTGCGCTTCTTCGATATCCTTACCAGGTTCAATACGCACGAGTTGGGTCATCAGACCGTTCATCATCTGCTGGTAGTAACCGGCTTTGTATGCCTCCATATTCGGCAGCAAACCCAGTTCCACGAGTTTCGGATCAGCCAGATAATATAATCCGAACAAGTCAGCGCGTGCTTCTTCGATAGTGGAAGCATGTTCTTTCAACGCATCTTTGCTCACACCCGGCATCAGTTTACCGCTACCGTGACCGACACACTCGTGCAAATCCGTATGCAGGTCACCGCACATCGCTCCGTATTTCTCGTAGATGTCACGGATCTCGTCATCGATCATGAACTCCTCATTGAAACCGTTACCTTTGGCAGCCTCATTATACGCGTGCATGAGGTTGTCGATCGTCACGGACTTCGAACCGTACTCTTTGCGGATCCAGTTGGCGTTCGGCAGGTTGATACCGATCGGTGTGGCAGGATAACAATCGCCTGCTAAGATAGCGGCGGTGATCACTTTGGCGGTTACACCCTTGACTTCTTCCTTCTTATATTTGGGATCGGTCGTCGAGTGGTCCTCAAACCACTGCGCGTTCTCCGAAATCAACTGCGTTCGTTTGGTAGCCGCGAGGTCTTTGAAATTCACCATACTCTCCCAGGTACCGGTGATACCTAACGGATCGCTATAAGTCTCCGTGAAACCGTTGACAAAGTCCACACGGCTGTCCAGATCCTTGACCCAAGCAATACAGTACTCGTTGAACAACTTCAGGTCACCGGTCTCATTGAAGGCAATGAGTTTGTTAAGCACCTCACGTTGCTGGTCGTTCTCGGCATATTTCAGTGCCTCTTTGAGCCAGTAAACGACATGCTCCAATGCCTCTCCGTAGAGTCCGCCTACCTTATAGACGCGCTCTTCAATCTCCCCTTTCTCGTTCTTGACGAGTTGCGAGTTCAAACCAATCCAGAGGGGTTCTGCACTATTATCCTTGTGCGCTGCGTACCATTTCTCTGCTTCTTTTTGGGTCACACCTTCGCCATAGTAGTTTCCGGCAGAGTTAGCGACAAGATCGATACCGTCTTGAGCGGTCATTCGTTTCGGCATAACAGCCGGATCGAACATAACGGGCAGGATCGCAGCATCGTATTCAACGCCGGCTGCTTCACAAGCGGCTACGAACCAATCCTGACTGAATTCCGGTAGAAATTTATCCTCCGAATAGTGATGATGGATACCGTTGGAGAACCAGACACGCTTGAGGTAACGCTCGAAAGCGGCGAAGTCCTCTGTATCTTTCGCATAGGGATAGTTGAGGTAAAGTGCCTCCAATGCTCGACGGATACGGAGGTTATACCGGCCGTTCTGGTCGAACAAGATATCACGTCCCCACAGCGCTGCTTCGGAAAGGCAGTAGAGTAACGATTTCTGTTGCAGCGTCAGGCTTTCAAACTCCGGCACGTCGTAGCGGAGAATCTCCAAGTCATAGAATTTATCCACGTTGTATTGGAAGGCTTGTTTATCACAAGTCTCTTTTTGTTGACAGCCGCAGAGAATCCCCACGGCTGCCAAGATGATTGCTAATTGTTTTCTCATTAGATACGTTCGAGTACAGTGCGTACCAATTCTTTGATACGGGGTTTATAATCGGTGTTGGCGGCTTCTGTCTTACGCTGAGCGATCACGCAGCAAACGGTCATAGCACGGTGTCCCATGTGCAGTGCCAAACCGGCGATGCAGCTACCTTCCATCTCGTAGTTCGTGATACGCTGTCCTTCATAGCGGAAAGCGGTGATCTTCTCGTTGATATCGGGTACAGCCAGAGGTACACGCAATACACGGCCTTGCGGACCGTAGAATCCGTTCGCAGCGATGGTGCAACCACGCATCATATCGTCCTTGGCGATGCGGTTTACGAGATCCTGGTTAGCAGCTACTACGTAAGGCACAGCGGCTTTCGCAGGGTAACCTACGAAATCCACAAACGCTTTCTCGAAACCGAGATCAGCGATCTTGTCACGATCCTTGTAAAAAGCCAAGACGCCGTCGAAACCGATGGACTTTTGCGAAACAAGGAAGGTTCCCAGAGGGATATCTTCCTGCATACCGCCGCAGGTCCCGATACGAACGATATCCAAGCAACGTTTGTGCTCTTTCTCTGTACGGGTAGCGAAATCGATGTTAGCAAGTGCGTCAATTTCATTCATGACGATGTCGCAGTTATCGGTTCCGATACCGGTAGAGATACAGGAGATGCGTTTTCCTTGGAACTTACCGGTGATGGTATGGAACTCACGGGATTGTACGTCGCACTCGATAGATCCTTCGTCGAAGAAGGAGGCTACCATATTCACACGATCCTGATCACCGACAAGAATGATCTTGTCCGCCAGGAACTCCGGTTTGAGATGCAGATGAAACGCAGAACCATCGGCATTGATGATTAACTGCGAAGCTGGAAATGTTTTCATAAACTAATGTACAATTTGACAATGTACAATGTACAATTTGCGCAGTGTACAATGTAAAATTGCGTAGATTAAAGGGTTATTTATTTAATGTTTTTTTTCATTGATACAATTGAGGAGACAGTGATACTCAGTAACACCCTTGTACTTTGTACATTGTCCCCTTGTACATTCCTTTAAGCTTCCCCTCCGGTGAACGTCAACGGAAGAGTGGATCCTTTTGCAGGGCCTCCGATCGGTACGATGGTTCCGAATTTCTGCTCATACTGACCGATGTTGTTCTGCAGCGCAGCCAGGAATTTCTTTGCCTGGTCCGGCGTAACGACTACACGGGTCACTACATTCGCTTGCGGTACACCGGGCATGAGTTGAGCGAAGTCAAAAACGAACTCAGTGGGAGTATGTGCGATAAGCGCTAAGTTAGCGAACACGCCCTGTTGCTTATCAGGAGCGATGTTGATTTTTAATTGATTTTCTGCCATAATATTTTACCATTTATATTGTTTCTTAGGAATCAGCAGCATCCATAGGTTGACGAGCGGTAAAGCGATGTCAAACCAAAGGATACTGAATATATTAAACCGATGTACACCCATGCGTCGTGCGGAGATGTTGATGACCAGCGTCTGCATGATCCATCGGAGAAGGAATAATCCTGCGGCTGAGATGAACGGGATGGAGATGGCATTGAGGCAAGTGGGCCAATAGAACACCATCATTCCGATGAAGAACGCATAGAACCAGCCGCGCGTCATGGGCTCCAGCGCCAAGCGGATCTTGGTGGATAAGCGGTATTTTGGAGAAACGGAAAGATGGCGCCGTTTCTGCTTCCACCAATCGCGCAATGTCGTTTTGGCGAGAGACCATGTGTAGGACTCCGGGCGTACAGCCACTGCCGTGTTCTTTTTGTTCGCCACATGATTAACGAAGAGGTCATCGTCTCCGGCGCGGTTATCCATCATATGGGTGAAACCGCCGGATTCGAAGAACAGCGACTTGCGGTAAGCGAGGTTTCGTCCCACTCCCATGTACGGATGACCGCAGATAGCGGCACCGAGATAGTGGAGCCCGTTGAAGAGGGTATCAAACCGTACGAGACGGTTGATGCATCCTTTCTCTTTGAAATACGCACCGAAACCGAGCACGATATCTTTGTCGGGTGTGAAACCGGCCATCATAGATGAAATCCATTGGTTCGATTCCGGAACACAATCGGCGTCGGTCAGCAGCAAGTAGTCATATTGAGCTGCTTTGGCCGCTAATGTCAATGCCAGTTTTTTGGTGGACCGAACCCGTGCGCCGTAAGGCACAAAGGTCATGTGCAACCGTGGGTCATGGACCATATAGCGCTCAATGACCAGGCGTGTATCATCTTCCGAACCGTCATCCACCACAATCACCTCGTAGGTCGGGTAGTCTTGCGTCAAGAGTGCCTGCAGGTAGTTAGAGAGGTTTTCACTCTCGTTATGCGCGCAGAGGATGACGGAGACACCGGGAACTTCGTCCATTGAAGATTGGAGATTGGAGATTGGAGATTTTTTATCCTTCCGGATACGGCGTGCTACAGCGCACATATAGCGCGCGTAGAAATAGAGTTGCGCCAGGAAGAAAAATCCCAGTATTCCGAGGAGGATGTAGTCGATACTATGTAAATTGTCCAGTGTCAAGACGAATAATTAATTTACAAATTTGATTTTATACACATGTTTCGACGAACCATCTTCTGCTTTGACGGTGATTACCCAGGGTTGTCCGTTGATCGCACCCGGCGTAACGGTCATCTCTTGTTTATCCAGTTTACGACCATTGAACTGAGCGGTTTCCCCTTTGATGTTCGTTAACGAACCGATACCGCGGAACGCTTCCAGTTTTACTTCCTTGGCACCGTTCAAAGAGCAAGTCTGAACAGCGGTGCTGTTCGAATCAAACTCCTTCCATTCCTTACCGTTCACGGTTAACTTGTCGATTTTGGAGGAATAGATCAGTTGCAGATCGTCGATATCCAGACCGTTTCCGGCGAATAAACCGTCATTGGCACGGAAGGCAGGGTAGTTACCGGCGGAGAAGATGACATTACACATGGTCGGCTTGCTGTCGTTCATGTAGAAAATAGGCACCTTGATCTGGGTCCATTCATTATATTTAGCGCGTGCACGGTACCATCCTTCTGCTACCTGCGGCACTTCCTGATCTACACCAAACTCGTTACCATCGGTAGCGCGGCGGATGTCACTCTCTTCGTTGACACGCTCCGTAACGGTATATTTGCCGGCTTTGTTTTTGTATTTACTGCCTTTGGCTGTACCGATCCAGGAGTAATAGAGAAGATGGAAATCCTCTTTACGCGTGAACTCACCGGTACGTTTGATCCAAACGGACATAGTATCCGGACGGTATTTCCATTCGATACCGCCTTCGGTTCCGGCTGTTGCACCTTTGACGTTAAGTCCTTTGAGGAATTGCCAGGGTTGACCCAAAGAAACATATCCCGGAGCAGTCTCCGTGATACCCATGGCACCTACTTCACGGTCAGCTATATACATGCAGGAACCGGAACGGCCCGGGTGCTGATATAGGAAAGTGAACTTCAAACCCACTTGCGTGACATTGGAACCGTTCCAATAGGCAGGTTGCGGATCTCCGTTATACGAGCGTGACCAGTCTTCAAACTGGGAGTTAGGTAATTGCTGTGCTACGGCAGCTAACGTGCATGCCGCAAGGAATAAAGTACAAATAATTCTCTTTTTCATCATCTATTCTATTAAAATCGCTGCAAAGTTACAATTTTTTTTGCATATATGCAAACTTTTTAGTACTTTTGTGCCCGAAAAAGAAAAATTGACAACAATAAATTATAAAATAGCGTGAATACATTCGGAGAACATTGGTCATTTACCTCTTTCGGGGAATCGCACGGAGTGGCAATAGGTGGTGTGCTGGACGGTGTTCCGGCAGGGTTGCGAATTGACTTTGCGATGATTCGGAGTGAGTTAGAACGCAGGTCCGGCAAGGGTATTGTCGGTGCATCGGCACGGGCGAAGAACGAGCCGGATGAGGTGGAGTGGTTAAGCGGTGTGATGGATGGGGTGACCTTAGGTACGCCTATTGCGTTTATCATTCGAAACAAGGATGCGCGTCCGGAGGACTATGCATGGATGAAGGATACCTATCGTGTCGGTCATGCGGATAAGGTGTATGAGCAGAAATATGGTATCCGTGATTGGCGAGGCGGAGGAAGGGCAAGTGCCCGTGAGACAGCTGCGCGTGTAGTAGCCGGATGTATGGCCAAGCAGGAATTGGCACAGAAAGGGATATCGATTCAGGCTGCTTTGGTACAAGTGGGAGCGGAGACAGATCCGGAAAAGTTTGCGGATGTCATTGCGGCTTATCAGAAAGAGGGTGACTCGATAGGCGGTATTGTGGAATGTAGAGTGTCCGGTTTGCCGGTAGGAGTAGGTGAACCGATTTTCGATAAACTGCAGGCCCATCTGGCTTTTGCCATCATGAGTATCAATGCCTGCAAGGGTTTTGAATACGGCACGGGTTTTGGAGGAGTGACGCAACCGGGTAGTGCCATCAATGCGATAAGCGGAGGGATAGCCGGAGGTATCTCTGATGGAACGGAGGTGCTTTTCCGCTGCGTTTTCAAGCCTACGCCTTCCACACCAAAGGCCGGTGTAAAAGGAAGACACGACGCGTGTGTTGCCACTCGCGCCGTGCCCGTTGTTGAAGCCATGACGGCTTTAGCGATAGTTAATCTTATTTGATTTCAACTTGTTTGTACTTCGGTACCAGTGTCTTCATGACGCTCCAGCCGATCAGGTAGGCTACTGCGCAGATGCAGAAGATAATCATATAGCCGGCCGGTTTGCCTTCGAAACCGAAGAACTGGAACGACTCTCCTGCTTCTGCAGCATGGTCAAACAATGCACCGGATCCTTTGTTGATGATGAAGGAGCCGATACCGCCTGCCATAGCACCAATACCGGTAACGGCAGCAATAGCCGATTTCGGGAACATATCACCTACGGTGGAGAAGATGTTTGCACTCCAACTCTGGTGTGCTGCACCTACGATACCGATGATAATGGCAACCGCCCAAGGACCCCATACACCACCTAACGGTTGTGCAAACAAGGCGATAATCGGGAAGAAGGCGAAGATCAGCATCGCACGCATTCTACCTGCATAAGGATTCATGCCTTTTTTCTCAACGAAGATCTTCGGCAGATATCCTCCGAATATGGAAACAACAGTCACAATAGCATATAAAGTGAAAATTAATGCAATACCTTGTGGGTCTGACGCTTTAATTCCAAATTGATCTTGGAAATATGCAGGAGTCCAGAATAAGAAGAACCACCAAACACCATCGGTCATAAACTTACCAAAGAAGAAAGCCCAAGTCTGACGATATTTATAATAGTTCCAGAATGGTATATTCAGCAGGATTAAAGCAAGAACTCCGAAAATGACAGTACCTATTAAGGATGTTGAGCTAAACAATGCAGCTCCAACAATTGCACCTACAGCCGCGAGGAAGAATGCCCAAGAGTGAGGTAACATAGAGATGCTCTTTTCTTCCTTTACTTCTTTCTTAGTCTCCTCTGCTTCGTCTTGGTTAATATACGCCAACTCGGCTTCGTTTACTCGTTTGGATTTCTCGGGTTTGTCATAGACAAAGATCCAGATACCAGCCCAAAGGAAGCCTAACGCACCAATAATGATGAAGGCCATCTCCCAACCCATGGCTTTTGCCAGCAGAGGGATAGTAGCCGGAGCCGCCAATGCTCCTACCGATGCACCGGCATTGAAGATAGAGGTGGCAAACGCACGGTCTTTCTTCGGGAAATACTCAGCGGTTACTTTGATAGCTGCCGGGAAGTTACCGGCTTCACCAAGTCCCAAGATCAAACGGCATGCCAGGAATAAGTACACACTGACCATGGATATCGATGTAGCTAATTCACTACCTGCCTCTATGGCTCGAAGAGCGGCCACACTATCGATACCATCCACAAACCATGTGGTTGCAATTGCACAACCTGCGTGCATTACTGCACCAATGGACCAAACGACAATAGCGATCAAATATCCCTTTTTAGTTCCCATGAAGTCCACAAACTTTCCGGCGAACAAGCAGAAGATCGCGTACGCGATGGAGAATAATCCGGTAATGGTTCCATAGTCAGAGTCCGACCAATGGAATTCCGGCTGAATAAATTCTTTCCAGGTCAATGACAGCACTTGGCGGTCCATATAATTGACCGTGGTGGCGAAGAAAAGCATCGCACACATGACCCAACGCCAGTTGGTCATGACGGTTTTCTTAACGTCATTCATAATTATTTCTTGCAAGCGTTAATGATTTCAAAACATTCTTTGCATTTTGCCGTAACATAAGCCCAGTCGCCGGCTTTTACCTTGTCGGACGGGAAGAGCTTGCTACCCATACCTACGCAGTATACACCTGCAGCGAACCATTTCTCGAGGTTCTCTTTCTCCGGAGCCACACCACCGGTCACCATGATCTTCGACCACGGCATCGGAGCCATCAGACCCTTCACGAGGTTCGGACCTACTACGTCACCCGGGAACACCTTCGTGAAGTCGCAGCCTACTTCCTGTGCCAGACCGATCTCACTCGGCGTGAGGCAACCCGGACAGTACGTCACGCAACGACGGTTGCAGACTACTGCGATATCCTTATTGAACAACGGACCTACTACAAAGTTAGCGCCTAACTGCAAGTACAGAGCTGCTGTCGGAGCATCTACGACACTACCGATACCGAGTGCCAGTTCCGGGCATTCCACAGCTACCCACTTGCTCAATTCACCGAATACCTCGTGTGCGAAATCGCCACGGTTGGTGAACTCGAAAGCACGTACACCGCCTTCGTAACAAGCCTTAATCACGTTCTTGCAAACCTCCACATCTTTGTGGTAGAACACAGGAACCATCGGAGCGGCCTTAATCTTGGCCATCACCTCAAATTTATCGAACTTAGCCATCTTATTTTTATTTACGATTTAACAATTTACGATGTACGATTGATGTACGAAGGGATTTATTTACGATTTATCTCTTTCGGATGCATCCATCTTGTTCTTGGTAGTTAATATAGATTTGGTTGTTATTTTCCGAAGCTCTACACTTTCGTCATAGAGGTCCTGAACTCTTGATTTGGGTAACATACCGCTGTCTATAATCAAACTGAGCCAATGAGATGTCTCATCAATTTCCTCCTCAACCATTTTGAGTTTATTAAGGAAATCTTTATCGGATTTAGCAATACATGCAGCACGATAGTTTGCTGACGGGGATGTTCCTGACCGAATGATTTGACGGGCTATCGCCATACTCGATATAGTATTTGGCATAGCATCAACTAATTTGATGATTCGCAATGCAAAAACGCGGTAGCGCTCTTTCAACTCATCTTTCGTCATGTCCTTCGTACTTAAAATAAAATCGTAAATCCCTCGTACATCGTACATTTGTCCTTCGTACTTCCGCTTTAGCGTTGAACACGTCCATTCGCGTTACCACCTGCGAGGCTGAGCACTTCGTCTTCGGAAACGAGGTTGTAGTCGCCGTTGATAGTGTGCTTCAGAGCCGAAGCAGCTACTGCGAACTCAAGAGCTGCACCTTGGTTGTCCGGGTATTTGAGCATACCGTGAATCAGACCGCCGGAGAACGAGTCACCACCACCTACGCGGTCGATAATCGGGTTGATCTCGTAGCGTTTGCTCTGGTAGAACTCCTTGCCGTTGTAGATCATTGCCTTCCAGCCGTTGAAGGTAGCGCTGTAGCTCTCGCGCAGCGTCGAAACGACATACTTGAAGCCGAACTCTTTCATCATCTGCTCGAAGATGCCCTTGTAGCCCTCAGCGTTCGTCTCGCCGCCTTCTACATCTGCATCGGGCTTGAAGCCGAGGCACAACTCTGCATCTTCCTCGTTACCGATACAAACATCCACGTACTTCATCAACGGACGCATGATCGAGATAGCTTTCTCGGAAGTCCACAGTTTCTTACGGAAGTTCAGGTCCACACTTACTGTTACACCGTGACGCTTCGCAGCTTCACAAGCCAACTTGGTGATCTCAGCAGCCTTGTCCGAGATAGCCGGCGTGATACCGCTCCAGTGGAACCATGCTGCGCCTTCCATGATCTTGTCGAAGTCAAAGTCCTTCGGATCAGCCTCAGCAATTGCGCTGTGAGCACGGTCGTAGATAACCTTCGACGGACGCATCGAAGCACCTGTCTCGCAGTAATACAGACCCACGCGGTCACCGCCACGAACGATATAATCGTCCTTCACGCCATAACGACGCAGCGAGTTAACTGCAATCTGACCGATCTCATGTTTCGGCAGTTTGGTTACCAGATACGCCTCGTGACCATAGTTAGCGCACGAGATAGCTACGTTTGCCTCACCACCACCGGGGATGATACGGAAATGATCAGACTGAATGAAACGATCTTGTCCTTCCGGACTCAGGCGAAGCATGATCTCGCCCAACGTAATAATTTTAGCCATAGTATTTAAAATTTAAAATAATTCTTTGCATTATTGTAGCAGATGTCTTCTACCATCTGTTGAACGCGGGCTTTCTCGTAACCGGTGTACGGGATCATGCCGTTCTCGATGTCGTTGCCGAGGACGTTACAGAGCGTACGACGGAAATACTCATGACGCGGGTACGAGAGGAACGAACGGCTGTCGGTCAACATGCCGACGAGGCGGCTGAGGAGACCGAGGTTCGAAAGCGCCATCATCTGCTTCTCCATACCGTCCTTCTGATCGAGGAACCACCAGCCCGAACCGAACTGGATCTTACCCGGAACAGAGCCATCCTGGAAGTTACCCAACATCGTAGCGATCACTTCGTTGGCACACGGGTTGAGGTTATACAGAATGGTTTTTGCCAGATGTCCTTCGCTGTTCATCTCATCGAGGAAATGGCTCATCGCTTTTGCGGTGGTGAACTCACCGATGGAGTCGAAACCGGTGTCTGCGCCAAGTTGCGCGAACATCTTGGAGTTATTATTACGGATCGCGCCGTAGTGGTATTGCTGGGTCCAACCCGAAGCATAGTCCATTTCCGCCTGAGCGTGGAGATAAGCGTGCTTGTACTGACGAATTTCGTAAGCGGAGAGTGCCTTGCCTGCGAGAGCTTTCTGGAAGATTGCGTTAATCTCTGCATCGGTGTATGGCTCATCATAGAACTCCTCAATACCGTGATCGGAGAGACGGCAACCCATCGACTCAAAGAAGTCATGGCGTTTCTGGAGAGCAGCTACGAGGTCAGCGAAGTTACGGATCTCTACACCGGCAACTTTAGCGAGTTTCTCGATGTATGCTTTCCAAGTAGCAGCCTCGATATTCATACCTGCGTCCGGACGCCAAGTCGGCAACATGCGTACCTCTGCGGTCGGATCCTCTTTGACCATCTTGTGCCACTCAAGGCTGTCTGCCGGATCATCAGTCGTACAAACGAGTTCCACACCGTAGTGTTTCATAAGTCCACGCGGACAGAACTTCGGATCATTGGCAATCAGGTCGTTGCACTTGTCGTAGATGGCACGTGCGGTCTCGGGGTTCAGGCGCTCCTCGATACCGAAAGCGGTCTTGAGCTCCAGATGGGTCCAGTGATACAAGGGATTGCGGAAGGTATAAGGAACGGTTTCTGCCCATTTCTCAAACTTCTCCCAGTCGGTCGTGTCTTTGCCTGTGCAGAAACGCTCGTCTACACCATTCGAACGCATAGCGCGCCATTTGTAGTGGTCGCCCATGAGCCAGATTTGTGCGATGGATTCGAAACGTTTGTTCTCGGCAACCATCTGCGGAATAAGGTGGCAGTGATAATCGATAATCGGCATTTTAGCCGCATGATTGTGATACAGTTCCTGTGCGGTCTCTGTCTGCAGCAGGAAATCTTTGTCCATGAATGCTTTCATAACAGTATATTTTAAGTTAAATGATTTTCGCGCTGCAAAGGTACAAAAAAAAAATGACATATGCAAGCATATGCCATTCTTTATTGACTTTTACACGTTTTTTGTCAATTTTTCCACATTAGAAGCCGTAAGCGTTCATCATGTCCTCTGCCTGCTTCGTAGCATCATTCATGTACTTTCCCGCTTGATCATAAGCATCATTTATATACTCTTCTGCTTGATCATATGCATCATTCATGTACTCTTCCACTTGATCATATGCATCATTCACATACTCATCTGCCTCATCATAAGCGTCTTTAACAACGTCCACAGCCGGTTTCTGCATGTACAAGGTCATTGCAGCGGTAGCAAGACGAGCCACTTGATCTTCGCTCAGATCTTCAACCGAATACTTTTCTTCCAGTTGCGCTTCGATTTGATGCGCTTTTTCTACATCACCAGCTTCGCAAGCTTTCTCATAATCGCTAATGAGACCATTTAAACCACCGGAACATGCAGTCATCAATGCCATAACAGCAACTGCAACGAAAATTTTAAAGAAATTCTTTTTCATGTTTTTAAATTTTTAAGTTGATTGTTTGTTATTAAAAACGCTGCAAAGGTACTATAAATTTTTAATATGAGCAAATAAATTATGATTTTTTTTGAGAAAAAGTGATATTTTTTTAAAAAGTTTGCACATTTCGCATTTTTTTTGTAATTTTGCACCGGATTTTAGTTATGGCGAGTATATCTGACATACGACAACCGATCGAGGCAGAGTGGAAGCGATACGAGAAAGTGTTGCATGAGACTTTGCGTGCGGATGACAAGGTGCAGCAGCATGTCTTGGATTATATCCTTTCTCAGCGGGGTAAGCAATTACGTCCGTTAGTGGTATTGTTGTGTGCGCAGATATGCAATCCGATCACGGATAAGAGTTTGCGTTCAGCGGTAGCTTTGGATCTGTTGCATAATGCAAGTCTGGTGCATGACGATGTAGTGGATAACTCCGATATGCGTCGCGGTCAGCCTGCGGTTCATTCGCAATGGACGAACAAGGTTGCGGTGCTAATGGGAGACTATATGTTAGCGAAGGTGATCGGGTTAGTGGCTGAAGTACGTAATATTCGAATTTTAGAGATCGTTTCTTCGTTAGGTCAGAGTTTGTCGAGCGGCGAAGTGCTGCAGTTGCATTACGGTGCGTCGATGTGGATCGATGAGGCGCAATATATGAAGATCATTGATCAAAAAACGGCGCAGTTGTTTCAAGCCTGTGCCGAAGCGGGTGCAGAGAGTGCAGGATGTACGCAGCGTCAGCGCACGGCGTTACGGGAGTACGGTCGGTTATTGGGATTATGTTTCCAGATCAAGGATGATATTTTTGATTACAGTGATCTGGAGGAGATCGGCAAGCCGACGATGAGTGATCTGCGAGACGGCAAGGTGACCTTACCGTTGATCGAAGCTTTAAGGAGGGCACCGCAAGATGAGGCAGCGGCGATTAAGGCAAAGGGCGAATGGTTGGTAGCGAAAGAAGAGAGAGAGCAGAAAGAGGAAGCGAAGGTGCTGGAAGAAGTGAAATCGTTTGTGATGCGCTTTAAGGGTGACGAATATGCCGTTCAGCGGATGTTAGACTATAAAAAACAAGCCACGGAGGCATTGAATGTGTTCCGTGACAATGCAGAAAAACGAAGTCTGTTAGGTTTATTGGACTATGCGATAAATCGCGTCCAATAAACGTTAAATTGTTAAATTTCTTCTTCGAAGAACGTTAAACAGTTAGCTTTTATTTGCTCATCAGAAATAGTTTCTATAATTTCTTTCATAAACGCGTTAACGAGCAGTTGGCGCGCTTTTTGTTTGTCTATGCCGCGTTGTTGCATATAGAAAAGGGCGGACTCGTCGAGTTGTCCGGTGGAGGCACCGTGGGTGGCTTTGACATCATCGGCATAGATCTCCAGTTGCGGTTGGGTACGCATTTCTGCGGTATCACTTAATAATAAGTTGCGGTTAGTCTGATGCGCTTCGGTCTGTTGGGCATCGGGAGCGATCTTGAGATCACCGATAAAACGACCGCGGCTGTTATCGGAAAGGACAAATTTGATGAGCTGGTTAGAAGAACCACCGCCGACGGCGTGCGTGACATGTGTTTCGGCGGTTACGTTTTCTTCGCCGTGTAAGTTCTCTAAAGCATAAATCTCCGTTTTGCAGCCTTCGCCTAACTGATTTACCGTAATGGCAAAAGACGCATTGATCACATGTATTTTTACCTGTGAATCCGCTTCCTGGTCAATGCAGAGGTTTACGGGTTCGTTGATAAAGACCCGTTCGAATATTTCGCCTTTAGAGACCTTCTTATCTCGCTCTGCTCGAACGATTATTTTACTAGGTAAAATTTTCATAGCCGTGCTCTTCGAGTTCGAGTGCTAAGGTTTTGTCACCTGTCTTGACGATCTTGCCGTCAGCGAGGACGTGGACAAAGTCCGGGATGATGTAATCCAGAAGACGCTGATAGTGGGTGATGACGATGGAGGCGTTTTGCGGAGTCTTGAGGCGATTCACGCCTTCAGCGACGATACGCAGGGCATCGATATCCAAACCCGAATCGGTCTCATCGAGGATGGAGAGACAAGGTTCAAGCATCGCCATCTGGAAGATCTCGTTTTTCTTCTTTTCTCCACCGGAGAAACCTTCGTTCACGGAGCGGTTGTTGAGTTTGTCCGGCAGTTCCAAGAGTTTTTTCTTTTCCCGCATGAGCGAGAGAAACTCTTTGGCGGAGAGGGGTTCTTTTCCTTCGTACGCCCGTTTCTCATTGATGGCGGTGCGCATGAAATTGGTCATGGACACACCGGGTATCTCGACGGGATATTGAAAACTAAGGAACACGCCTGCGCGTGCGCGTACCTCGGGTGGCATCGCGAGGAGGTTTTGTCCTTTGAGATAGACTTCGCCGGACGTCACTTCATAGGCAGGATTACCGGTAAGGACGGCGGAAAGGGTAGATTTTCCGGCTCCGTTAGGTCCCATGATGGCATGCACTTCGCCTTCATTGATGACGAGGTTAACGCCTTTGAGTATTTCTTTACCGCCGATAGAGGCGTGGAGATCTTTTATTTCTAATAATTTATTCATTAATTTTTTTGTAAATTCAAAATCACGGGATATATACTATGTATATATAAGGTAGGGTGGGATAGGTTATAATAAGGACATGACCACTTCTCCTACTGCTTGGAGGGTGGTTTTGGATATATGCTGCATGTCGTCATCGCGGGTATGCCACCAAGCGGGGAAGCCGGTGTTGTTGCGTATGTCATAATGGATGATGTCAACGCAAGGGATGCCGGCGATGTAGTTGATGTAGTAATGATCATCGACGATAGGGTAGCCGAGTTGCTTGGAGAAGAGTTTCTCATATCCGAGTCGTTCGGCGGCACGCCAGATCAGTTGCTGGTATCCTTCGGCATAATAGGAGGAGTAGTACTCCATGGGGAAAACCGCGTTGGGGTCACCGATCATATCCAATATGAGGCCATATTGGTATCCGTTTGACGCTTCGCTGTTTGAGAGTTTGATATTGTTTGAATAGTTGGTAGCCCAGAGTTGGGAGCCGAGGCACCAGGTGTCGGAACGTTCCATTCCGGTGTAGAAAGACGGAGTTCCCATATCTTCGATGTCGAAGAAGATGATATCCACGGGTGTATAGAGGGTGGTATCGGCTATTTTGAAGCGGAGTTGCCGAGCCACTTCGAGTAGTACACCTACGCCGCTGGCACCATCGTTGGCGCCGGGTACGTTATACATCCGATCGGCATGGAGGGGTTCCTCGTCGCACCAAGGCCGGGTGTCATAATGGGCACCGAGCAGGATGTGCGGTCGGTTGGCGTATTGGGGTACGGAGAAATGCGCGATGATGTTACATACCTGTTGCTGATGACCTCTATAGTCCGTCATGTCTCCCATCTGGAAAGAGACGTCAGCACCGCAGGCTTTGAGTTGTTCCGAGAGCCAGAGGGCACATTGGGCATGTGCGGCACTGTTGGGCACACGGGGTCCGAAGTCCATTTGTGCTTGGATATACGCGTAGGCCGAATCGGCACTGAAGGCGGGATGAGTGACGGTTTTGGTGTTCGACGGAGTCTTACCGCAGGCTGTGAAGAGAAGGGTAAGGGCAAGAGAGAGGAAGAGGTATGTAGTTGATTTTTTCACTTTCGATACGATTACTTGAGGTTTCCTTCGCTGATGGAAGTATGGTTCTGGATAGCACGGATGGTGTGTGCGATAGGCGTTGCGAGACTCTCGATGTGCAGTTTGGAGCAACAAGCGGGATCGATGGGCAGGGAGTCGGTGCAGATGAGTTCTTCGAGGGAAGACTCTTCTATTCGCTGGCACGCGTTACCGCTGAGCACACCGTGGGTGACAACGGCACGAACGGATTTGGCTCCACCGGCCATCATGACCTCAGCGGCTTTGCAGAGGGTTCCTGCGGTATCGGCCATATCGTCAAAGATGACCACATCTTTTCCGTACACATCGCCGAGCACTTTGATTTCGGATACTTTGTTGAAGTCCGGCCGGTTCTTGTAACAGATGACCATAGGCACTTCACGGTCGGTAAGTACATGAAGTTTCTTAGCGAAGTTAGAGGCGCGTTTGGAACCTCCGACGTCCGGTGAAGCGACGATGAGTTTCTTGAGGTTGAGGTTAGCAATGTACGGTGCAAGCACATTGGAGCCGTAGATATGATCGACGGGGATGTCGAAGAATCCCTGGATTTGTTCCGCGTGCAGGTCAACGGTGATTATTCTGTCCGCTCCTGCCGCTTGCAGCATGTTCGCTACGAGTTTGGCACCAATGGAAACACGCGGTTTATCTTTGCGGTCCTGCCGAGCCCAGCCGAAATAGGGGATGACGGCGATGACCTTGTAAGCGCTGGCGCGTTTGGCGGCATCGATCATGAGGAGCAACTCCATGAGGTTATCGCTGGAAGGACAGGTTGCTTGCACGAGATAGACGGACTGTCCACGAACGGACTCCTCAAAATAGGTGCAGAACTCCCCGTCGGAGAAGCGGTCGATATGCAGTTTGCCGAGTTGGCAACCTAATTCCTCGCAGACGCGTTGCGCCAATGCTTCACCTTTGGAACCGGCAAAGACTTTGAATTGTTTAGACTCTTCCATAAGATATTACTTTGGCTGTTAGCTGTTAGCTGTTGGCTGTCATTTCTTCTTTTTCGCCATGGGTGAGACGTTGGGTTGCGCCATGAAGCGTTCAAAGGCGGGTGATTCACATTTGAGTTGTCCGTTAGAGAGACGGATGATGTCCTCTTTGACGCGTTTCACGCCGGCTTCCTGATCACGGTTCCACACCATGTTACGTTGCCGCATACAGTGGGCGATGTACACTTCGAGTGAATCACGTTCGAGACCGGGTTCCAGGGACGTGGCGTAGGAAATCATATCTTGGACGATGCGGCCATAGTTGCGCATGCGTACCGGAGTTGCATTTCTATGTAATTGTAAAGTCATAAAGATTTACGATTTGACGATTTACGATGTACGATTTATTTCTTTCTGATGAGGTAGATCATTGTGGGATAGTGGTCGCCGTAACCGTTTTGCCAAACACCACCTTTGGTGGTACGGAAAGGCGTACCTTTGTCTTTTCCTTCCTGGACGGTGAGGAAAGGCTTGTTGAAGATCTGCGCTTTCCAGTAGGTCCATTTGCCGGACTCGAGTTGTGCGTTCATGAGGGGTTCGGAGATGATGATCTGGTCAAAGAGGTTCCAACTGCCGTTGTAAGCGAGTGAACCGATACCGCGGTCAAGCATCTGCCACATGGTATTGAAAAAACCTTGCGGTTCCACTTCTTCGCGGTGCTTGCGTGCTTTGAGCACATCTTTGCAGCTATGGTTGAACGGGTCGTCGTTGAGGTCACCCATGATGACGATTTTGGCTTTGGGCTCTTTGAGATAGATCGAGTCGCAGATGTGGCTGACGAGCATGGCAGCTGTGTCACGGCCTGGCCGGGAAGAGAGTTCTCCGCCGTAACGGCTGGGCCAGTGGTTAACGATGATGTGGATCTTCTCCGGCGTACCATCGCCCATGAGATAGCCGGAAACGGCCAGTTGGAGACGGGTTTTTATTTCTCCGCCGTCAGCATAGTGTGCTTTGAGTTCAAAACCGTTCACTTTAGAGGGTTTGAACATAACGGAGTCATAGAGGAAACCGACGTCCACACCACGACGATCAGGACCTTCGAGGAGGATAGGTTTGAGGCGACGACCGTATTTGGCATTCGCTTCGGCACAGAGGTCATAGAGACAACCGATGTTCTCTACTTCGGCTACACCGATACAAGCGGCACCGCGGGGGTCATAATCCGTACCGAGTTGGGAAACGGCATAAGCCATGTTTTTGATTTTGTTCTCGTACTTGTAAGCGGTCCATTTCATACCTCCGTCGGGGAGGTATTCATAGTCGTTTTTACCTTCGTCATGGATGGTGTCGAAGAGGTTTTCCAAGTTGTAGAACGCGATACAGCGCACATGTTGTCCGCTTTCGGCAGGCTGTGCAGCGTTGTCTTGCGCTTTGGCTGTAACGGAGAGCATGAGCGCCGCCGCTACGAGATACTTCATGGTGTGTTTCATATGACTGTTTTATGTTAAATTCCAAAAAACGCTGCAAAGTTACAAAAAAAAAATGAATTGCGCAAGCGTGCGCGTACTTTTTTATTATTTTTTAGAAGAAATGAGTAAAAATTGACGGAAAGTTGAGGGGCTGTATGTAGAAAAATTGACGGAAAAGCAGTAAAATTCGCGTATATGGTCCCGTGCGCTTGCGTATATGAAAAAAAAGTATTATCTTTGCACCCGAAAATGTAAAGTAGAGATAGCAAATATATAATTTTAAAAACCAATTTTTTTGTTTAACTTTTAAAAATAAATGCTTATGCAGACGGATAACTACAAAAAGCAATCACCGATCAATGAAGTAGATGGCGGTAGCATGTCTGTTCATCACTTGTTGACGGCTGACGAATTTATCGCTCAGATGGAACCGCGTATACGAGCATTATTCAAATGAAACAGTTCCGGATAGAACAAAAAAACAAATGATATGCCAATAAATAATCCATTTGAGGTAGAGTTCCTTGATGAAGCACTTGAGTTTATCGGGAGCCTTAGTCCTGACGAAAAGAAAGAAGTGCTGGCGAATATAAAAGCGGCAAGAGTGGCTCAGAACTCAAAATTATTTGAGAAACTAACAAAAGATATTTGGGAATTCAGAGCAAGACATAATGGAAAACAATATCGAATATTCGCATTTTGGGATAAGACACGAAAATCAATGGTGCTTTGCACCCACGGATTTATAAAGAAAACACAAAAAGTTCCGCAGCAAGAGATTAAACACGCGGAGCAAATAATGAAAAGATATTACGCAACCATAAAATAGTAAAAACAATGAGAACGATTGAAGAAAATATGCACGCATGGACTTTAGATGAGGTAATCGATCGGGAGATCGGGAAAGCGGGAACGTCCGAGCGCGATGCTTTTGAGGCAAAGGTCGAAGCCAAAGTCCGTGAGTCGGAAGAGAAGGCGTCTATGCACATAGTGGTGCCGGTATCTGTTCGTGATGCTATTCGCCATAATGCAGCTGCTTTAGGCGAGAGTGCTAACGCGTACATCAATAATATCTTTGAGCAAGTCGTAACCCCTGCGGCTTTTGCATAACTTGCAAAATAAAATAACTCAAAATAATATAAAAACCAATTTTTTTTTGTTTAACTTTAAAAATTTAATGCTTATGCCGACATTGTTTAATATCTTTGGTTTGAGGGGATTCTTTTATTCGGAAGAGCATACACCGATCCATGTACACATCGTAGATGGGGATGGACGAGTAAAGATTCAAGTGTTTCCGGAAGTGAAGTTGATAAGTAACGAGGGGATGAAACCGAAGAATGTAAAAAGGGCAATGCAGTTGGCTAAGATGTATAAAGAAGATATAATCGCTAAATGGTACGAATATCATGGAAAAGAAGATCAAAACAATTGAATTTGTAGATGGGATGATTCTCACTACGACGATGGACGGGCAAGTATATAGTCGTCCGGTTGATGCATTTCCATTGTTGCGAAATGCCAGTGATGAACAACGTCGTGCCTATACGATAGGTAAGTTCGGTGATGATGTGCGTTGGGAGGAAATAGATGAGGATATCCATGTGTCGAGTTTGACTAAATCGTTAGCTTCACAATCGAATCTGGAAAGCCATATGGCCTTTGCTTAATAGCCAATAAATCATTAAACTCAATATTTTAATAACTGGAAGAAACAGAAAAATTCGTAAAATTCGTTTCCTTTGTTTAATTTGTGAACGAGAAAGAGAATTTCACGCCATATTGGGGGAACATTTTTTTTTTTTTTTGACCAAAGGAAAAATTAAGGGCAGCTTCGGCTGCCTTTAGTGTGTTTATTTGCCTAAAATGATCACAAAAGATATAAAAAAGACCTTTTCTCTTGCATATATCAGAAAAAAGCAGTACCTTTGCACCCGAAAATGTTTTGGTTTTTCGGAATCTGGTAAATTCATGGTATCCAAAACATTGAAACACTATATGAACCATATGGCGTGGATTGTTGTATTGTTGTTTGGATACCAGGGCATACCAGAGCCTCGAAAAACGAAACAGCAAGATTTCAGTCCCGCTTTTTGTATATATGCGGGATAGTGTGTCACTTTTAAATAGCATTATTATGAACAGAAGTCATGCATTAAGCGAAAATGCTATCAAGAAAATGGGGTTTGACAAAAAATCAGACGAAAACCCCTTAAGTAAAGAAGTTGTTAAAGAATGGACAACGGAACAGGAGTACTGGGATGAATGGTATGAGGAATTGGAAGATCGTCATGCGAAATGGTCAACAAAGATTAAAGATTTCTTTGTGTACCGTATAGGCTGGCGAACACGGGAGTGGTGGATAAACACAAAATGGTATTTCCATAACCTTAGAACATTCCAACCGGTTCTTAAAACATGGCGTTCTTTTGATTACCATTATCAGGTGGATTTGTTTAAGTTTGGTATTGAGCAACTTATTAAAGCCAAAGAGTATTATGGTAACGAGCTTGCTGAAGATGCAGAAAAACGTATTGGAGCGATGAAAGCTTTAATTGCCGAAATTGATAGAGACTATGACGAAGAAGTTCGTGAACGAATGAAATTTGACCGGCGAAATAGTGGACGTGTAACAAAATATGCTGACGGCTCTGTCTGCTTTCACCATGACAGTGAAGGTTACGAAGATGAATTGCATAAGTTATTTGAAGAGATAGCCAAGGAACGCAAGTTGCATTATCAGAAGATTTTTGATTTGATAATCGGGCAGAGTAAAGAAGATATTGAAAAGGAAATGGAACGCCGCATTGCAATGATGCCGGAAGAAGAAAAGCAATCTATGTCCAAGGCTGAGTTGAACCACAAAGTATATATGGAAGTGTGGGACGGCTC
>Ga0256405_10000603_pt1 | contig 115877 bp, 104 predicted proteins | sample RumenRJG_02DNA_FD_189096 | JGI IMG/M metagenome (GOLD analysis project Ga0256405, IMG submission 189096) | Bovine rumen microbial communities from Lethbridge, Alberta, Canada - RJG_02 | ecosystem: Host-associated > Mammals > Digestive system > Stomach > Rumen | place: Canada: Alberta...
GCACCGATGGCGATGGCAACGAGGCTGGTTTCACCGATAGAACCAGGAATGAATCCGAGGGCCATATCCATGATAGAAGCATCGGGATGGATGCCCTGTCCAATCTGACCGAGTGGTGTAGCAGCGGTGAATCCATCGGGCAGATCGTTACCCAGACCGAAGATAGAGCTCTGAGCCACCCAAACGGTATCACCAGTCATCTTAGAAGGATAAGCGAAGAACAGGAACATACGAGCTGCAACAGCAGGGTTGAAGATGTTCATACCTGTACCGCCGAATATCTCCTTACAGAAGATTACTGAGAATGCGCAGGCCAGAGCCAGCATCCACAGTGGGCAACCGATAGGAATGATAAGAGGAATGATGATACCAGATACGAGGTAACCCTCCTGGATTTCCTCACCCTTCCACTGTGCCCAGGCAAACTCGATGCCCAGACCTACGATGTAGCTAACCAGAATCTTTGGCAGAACAGCCAGGAAACCGTAAGCAAAGAGCTCGCAGAAGCTTGCGCCGGCGAGTGTACCTGCTGCCAGATAGTTCTGATAGCCGATGTTATACATACCAAACAGCATGGCGGGCATCAGGGCGATAACCACCATACTCATAATGCGCTTCGAGTCGATGGAATCGTGAATATTCACGCCACCAGCCTTCGCTGTGTCGTTAGGCACATAAAGGAAGGTCTCAAAGCCGTCGAACACAGAGCGGAAGGCATGAAGCTTGCCACCCTCCTCAAAGTTCGGCTTTATCTTATTGAGATAATTTCTTAATGCTGACATATTATATTAAACATTAAACGTTAAACATGAAACATTAAGCATTCTCCTTACGGAGGATGTTAAGACCTTCACGTACAATGCGTTGCAACTCCAGCTTAGAGCTATCCACGAACTCTGCAAGAGCGAAATCCTCAGGACTTACCTCGTAGATACCCAGAGCCTCCTGGCGGTCGATATCGCCAGCGATGATAGCCTTGATGAGGTACTCGCCGTAGATATCCATAGGCAGCACCTTATCGTACTCACCACTCATAATCATGTGGCGCTCGCCACCCTTTACGCGGGCATCGAGAGCATACTGCTTCTTGCCACACAGCCATGAGAAGTAGCTGCGGTTAACAGAGAACTGCTTGAAGCGGGGCAGAATCCAACCCAGCATCTCATCAGCATCGTTACCCTCGGGGATAACTGTAATCTCGCTGGTGTGAGCACCAAGGAATCCGTCCTTAGTTGTTGGGCGGCCTGTAAGCACGTTACCATTGATAATACGAACGCTCTTGCTGGCATCGTAGCTGTTGCTAAGCAGAGTAGAGAGCTCCTCGCCTACCAGCATATCAACGCAGGCTGGATTCTTAACCTCGCTACCACACAGAGCTACGGTACGGCGCAAATCAACCTTACCTGTATTGAACAGGCGGCCGATGAACAGCACTACCGATGGATCGCCGATGGTCCAAACCACCTCACCCTTGTTAACTGGGTCGATGTTGTTAACCTGAACGCCAACGTTACCTGCTGGACACTTGCCATCGAACACGGTAACCTCGGCATCCTTAACGTTCTCAAGCTTTGAGCCTACACCTACTCCAACGTAGGTCTTGGCAATCTTAGCCAGAGCCGAGATACCTGTCTGGAAGTCCTGCTCCTGACCCTCAACCTCGTACTCGAAGTTGCATGCCAGAGGCTTGTCGCGCAAAGCAGATACAAAAATTGCCTTAGGCTGCACACTTGGATTGGTAGACACAGCATAAGGCAACTGGTTGATGTATCCGAAGATACCTGCTTCCAACAATGCGTTAATAACTTGCTCGCCAGTAAGCGTGCCGACATCCTTCTTGCCGAAGTCAACGAACTCCTGCTTCTCGTCGGCATCCACTCTCACGCAGAGCACTTTTCTACGTTCACCACGAACCACCTCGCGGACTGTTCCGCTAACTGGCGAGGCAAACTTAACCTCAGGATACTGCTTGTTAACGAACAGAGCATCCCCGGCCTTGACCTTATCGCCCTCCTTGACAACAACCTTTGGAGTTACACCCTCGAAATCATCGGGTACAAGCGCGAACTTGCCGTTTGATTTCAGCTGGATTTTCTTCTCCTCGGCCTTGCCCTCAAGGGTAATGTCTAAGCCTTTGCGTAACTTAATCACATTTGCCATTTATATCAGAAATTTATAGATAGATTCACGAATCGAGTGCAAAATTACTAAAAAAATGCCACATAACTACAAATAATGGAAAAAAAATGCCCAAATCCGGACAAATTGTCGTAATTTTGCCTCGTGAAGTTACTTAAACGTTTAGTTAGTTGGACAATTTGGGGTGTCATACTGCTTAATGTGGCACTTATGACGCTATCATATATACCCCAGGCGCAACGCTTCATCGGAGGCAAAATTGCAGGGGCTATTTCAGATAAACTCGGCACCCAGGTTAGCGTGGGAAGAGTGGATCTGGGACTCTTTAGCCGTATAATCATCGACGATGTTAAGATAATGGACCAGCAGCAGAAGGAGATGCTGCGGGTGGGACGATTGTCGGTACGCCTGGAACTGCTGCCGCTGCTGGATGGAAAAATATCCATTTCATCGGCTCAGCTGTTTGGCGCACATTTCCTATTATATAAACAGGATGCCGAGAGTAAGCCTAACTTCCAGTTTGCACTCGACTCATTAGCATCGAAGGATACCACAAGCCACACCCCACTCGACCTGCGCATCAACTCGCTGATTATACGCCGCTCAAGTCTTACATACGACCAGATAGACCAGCCTCAGACCAAGGGCGTATTCAATCCGCAGCACCTCAAGGTTCAGGGACTGAGCGCCCACATAAACCTGCGTGCACTTACCGACGACTCGCTGAACGTAAACGTAAAGCGACTGGAGTTTAAGGAGCAGAGCGGACTAACCGTAAAGCGCATCAAGTTCTATCTGGCAGCTGGTAGGAAGCACTCGCAACTGGAAGATTTGCTGGTAGAACTGCCCCAGTCGCGCGTACAGATCGACAGCCTTCGCGCCAGCTATCAGCTAACCGACAGCGGACTGCAGAAAGGCTCACTCGACTATTACGGGAAGATTTCAAATACACACATAACTCCCTCAGAATTAAGTTGTTTCATTCCAAAGTTAAAGGATTTAAGCAACCCCATTTCCATCGCCACCAACTTTAGGGGCTCCGATTCAGAACTGCATATTCCCAGCCTATTGGTATCGTCGGCAGGACACGAGTTTGACCTGAACGCCAACGGATGGATTAGCGACTGGCAGCAGCGCCCGGCATGGAATCTGCAGCTTAACCGCCTGGCAGCAACAGAGGGTTATCTAAACCTTTTGGCGAAGGTATTTCCACAGATTCCATCGCAGCTCACCACCCTTGGCGACATACAGATACAAGGCGCATGTAATCGCGACAAACAGGGCGCAGGAGCCCTTCAGAGCGACATACACACCGGTGCCGGCGACGCTAAGGTGGCAATGAACCTGACTGCCGACCAAACATTCGGCGGTACGGTAGATATAAACGAGCTGAACCTGCAAAAGATTCTGGGCGACAACAACCTTGGCAAACTAACCTCAGCACTGAAGCTGAACGGAAAGCTGCACGAGGGACAAAAGCCCGACGTAAACGTGGAAGGCGTGGTAAGCCAGCTTGACTACAAGGGTTACTCGTACCACAACCTAGCACTCGCAGGCGGCTACAACAAGGGTATAATAACAAGCAATCTGGACATAAACGACCCACATTTAGAGGCGCAGATAGAAGTTACACTATCAGATGAACATATCAGCGATAACAAGTTGAATAACATAAAGTTACAAGCTGTAATCGCGAAGATAATTCCATCAGCTTTGCACCTTACCGACAAGTGGAGCGACGCTGCAATAAGCGGAAACTTAGAGGCCGACCTTACAGCCCACAACCTGAACGATGCACAGGGAAACATACGCCTGAGTAACTTCCACATGACAGCTGCCGGAGAACATCCGGCATACAGTCTGGACAACCTTAACATCACAACAGGAAAAGATAACGGTATACATTATCTTACGTTAAAAAGCGACTTTGCCGATGCCGAACTGAAGGGTCAGTTTGACTACAGCACCCTGACAGCATCGCTAACCAATCTGGTAAAGTCGAAACTCCCTACTCTGCCCGGTCTGCCCACCGCAAGCAAGAAGACAAACAACAACTTCATTCTGCGACTGATGGTGAGCAAGAGCGACTGGCTGAACCGACTATTAGGCGTAGACCTGAAGATTAGTCAGCCGATTACCCTGCAGGCACGTGTGAACGACTTTACCAACGAGCTGTATCTTAACGGCGACCTGCCATCGTTTGCATACAACGGATCGTGGTACAGCGACGGATTTATCAACATTTCATCGCCTGCCGACACCATGCGCTGCAACGTAAGCATACAGAAGCTGATGGACAATGGTCAGCATCTTGACCTCGGACTATCGGCACATGCAGCTAACAACAACCTCACCACATCGCTTATATGGGATAACCACGATAACAGCGAGCGCATGAGCGGACAGCTGAACACCATTATGCAGCTGTATCACAACGTGACCAACAAGCCTGAGGCTCATCTGCGCATCATGCCATCGCACATCATTCTGCGTGGCGAGGGCTGGGATGTGGAACCGTCGGATGTGCTCTATAGCGACAAATTCCTGCTGGTAGACCACTTCTCGGTTCAGCACGGAAAGCAGCACATCATCGTCGATGGAATCGCATCAAAGAACGAGAGCGACTCGCTGACGGTTGACCTCCGCGAGGTGGAGGTGGGATATATACTCGACCTGGTGAACTTCCACAGCGTTGAGTTCAGCGGCAAGGCTACAGGCAAGGCCAAGGCATGGTCGCTATTCGATGGATTCAAGGCAAATGCCGACCTGAATGTCGATGAATTCAAGTTTGAACGCGGACGCATGGGTGTGCTGCACGCAAAAGCCAACTGGAACAACGAGGCTGAGCAGATAGACATACATGCTGTGGCCGACGACGGACCAGAGGCGCAGACACGCATCAATGGCTATGTATCGCCAGTACATAACACTATCGACCTTGCTATCGAGGCCAATGGAACCAGCATAGAGTTCATGCACAACTTCACCAGCAGCTTCCTGAGCAGCATTACAGGTCACGGCGAAGGCTTGGCTCGTCTGTCGGGTACTCTCGACAACATCAACCTTACAGGAAAGCTGGTTGTCGATGGCGAAGCTACCGTTACGCCGCTGAACACCACCTACAAGCTGGTAAGAGACACCGTAATTATGATTCCCGATGAAATCGAGCTTCACAATATGCGTATCGTCGATGCATTGGGCAGCAAGGGCACTCTATCTGGAGGCATACACCACGAGCACCTTACCAATCTGAGCTACGACCTGTTTGTGAGAGCCGACAACCTGCTGGCATACGATTTCAACGACTTTGGTGAGTCGACCTTCTATGGTACGGTATATGCCTCGGGCGACGTGTCGATAAGCGGTCACGGCAACGATGTAATCATTAACTGTAACGTTACCCCCCAGCCCGGCACGGTATTCGTGTATAACGCCGCAAGCCCCGATGCCATCAGCAATCAGGAGTTCATAACATGGGAGCAGCCAAGCAAAGCCAATACCGCTAATGCAGGCTCTACCAGTCAAGCAACTACTGCCAGTTCAAGGGCCGATGACACCGATATCTACATAAACTTCATAATTAATGCCAATCCATCGGCAGCCGTAAAACTGCTTATGGACGAGAACACCAAGGACTACATAACCCTTTACGGCAACGGCGCCCTGCGTGCATCGTTCCACAACAAGGGTTCGTTCAACATGTTCGGCACCTACACCGTGGATCATGGTACCTACGGCATCACAATCCAGAACATTATCAAGAAAAACTTCACATTTAATCGCGGCGGAACCATCGTCTTCGGCGGCGATCCTTATCAGGCAGCACTCAATCTGCAGGCTGTATACACGGTTAGCGGCGTAAGTCTGAGCGACCTTAACATCGGAAACTCGTTCACCAACAACACCATCCGCGTGAACTGCTTGATGAACATCGGCGGACAGCCTGCACAGCCTCAGGTTGACTTCGACCTCGAGATGCCTACTGTTAATGCCGACGAGCAGCAGATGGTGCGCTCTATCATCAACGGTCAGCAGGAGATGAACCAGCAGGTGGTTTATCTGCTTGCCATCGGACGATTCTACAACCAGGGCGCCAACAACAGCGGTTCCAACGAGCGTACCGACCAGACCACACTGGCCATGCAGAGCTTCCTATCAGGAACACTGTCGTCGCAGATAAACACACTCATCAACCAGTTTATCAAGAACGACAACTGGAACTTCGGTGCCAACATATCTACAGGAAACGAGGGCTGGCATAATGCAGAATACGAGGGAATAATAAACGGACGCATGCTGAACAACCGCCTGCTGATAAACGGACAGTTCGGCTATCGCGACAACGCCACACATGCTAACCCATCGTTTATTGGCGACTTCGACGTGCAGTATCTGCTCTACCCCAACGGCAATCTTGCCCTGAAGGTGTACAACCAGACTAACGATCGCTATTTCACAAAGTCGTCGCTGAACACCCAGGGCATCGGCCTCATCATGAAAAAGGATTTCAACGGCATACGCGACCTCTTCTCATCGAAAAAGCGCAAGAAGAAATCAGCGGCTGCCGATGTAAAGGAAGACCATACCAAGTAGTACAAGGGCGAGATCGAAAGCCTTGGCCTTGAGGTTCTTCTCGTGGAAGAACATCGCACCAAACATAAAGCTTACGATAACGCTACCACGACGTATCATCGACACGATAGATATCATCGCCTCAGGCATACTGAGCGAATAGAAATAAAGGAAATCGGCTGTTGACAGGAATACGCTAACGCCAACAATCGACCAAGACCAGTGGAACGGCGTTGTCTGTTCGTGCTTAGGCCACCACAACAGCCAAAGCATAGTGCCCATCATAAAGCATTGATAGATGTTGTACCACGACTGCACCATCATGCGGTCGAGCCCCACTCCACCATTCTCTACAGGAGCCATGAGGAACTTGTCGTACAGTCCGCTAACAGCACCAAGCACGGCAGCACCCACAATCATATATATCCAATGATCGTGCTTGAAGTCGATACCCTCCTTCTTGCCGCTACGACTCAGCAGCAGGAACGAAGCTATAGCCAACAGCACACCTATCCATTGCCAATGGTTCAGTCGCTCGCCAAACACCAACAGGGCTCCTACCAGCGTCATCACAGGGCGCGTTGCGTTGATAGGACCAACGATGGTAAGCGGCAGGTGCTTCATGCCGAAGTAACCGAGAATCCAGCTCGACAGCACGATAAGCGACTTAAGCAGAATGTATTTATGAACCTCCCAACCGCCGCTCGACACATGGAACATACCTCCATCAAGCACATCGGTAGTACCGCTAAGAATAATGAACGGCAGGAAGATGATACTGGAAAACAAGGTATTTAGAAACAGTACTGGTATAACGGCATTACCCCTAAGGGCATGTTTCTTCAAAGAATCATAGCAACCCAACAAGGCCGCCGACATAAATGCTAATATTAACCACATATATATATTATCCCAAAAACTAATATTTCACATCCTCAAGGAACAAAGCATTCCCAGGCATAGAGTCGCCGGCATCGCTGCGGCGCTTACCCTCAATCACTGCACGCAGGCCATCCTCAGTCAATCGTCCACGCCCCACATCAATAAGAGTACCCACAACAGCTCGGACCATATTACGCAGGAAACGATTGGCAGATATCACGAAGTACCAATCAGTCTCGCCTGTCTGTATCCACTCAGCACGGGTTACGTGGCACAGCGTAGTCTTTACATCCGAGTGTGCCTTACAGAAAGCCCCGAAGTCTTCGTACTCCATAAGTATCCGTCCGGCACGATTCATAGCCTCAAAGTCGAGCGGATAGTGTATCTCGCACGAATAGTGGCGCTTAAACGGATCCTTACGCGTGTGTATATAATAATGGTATGTGCGCTCGGTAGCCGAGAATCGTGCATGCATATCAGGAGCCACCTCCTCTACCTTGCTTACTGCGATATCCTTTGGCAGCATGCGGTTCATCTTGTAGACCAACTGTCCACAGTCGATATCCCCCCTCCCATTGGAGGGGTCGGGGGAGGCTTCAAAATGCGCCACCATAACACGTGCATGCACACCAGCATCGGTACGTCCTGCCCCGGTAATAGCTATCTCCTGCCTCAACAAGGTAGACAGCACACGCTGCAGTTCGCCCTGTACCGAAATACCGTTAGGCTGCACCTGCCATCCGTGATAGTTAGTGCCGTCGTAGCTAAGAGTAACAAAATATCGCTTTGCCATTATGCTTTCAATTTTTCAGCGTGCAAAGTTACTGCAAAATGGGCTAAATTGCAAATTATTTAGGAATTTTTCCGCTTATTTAGCTAATTAATGTTAAATTTATGCAGCTTTCTGCAAAAAAGAGTACATTGTATTAAAAATCTCCTTATATTTGCAAAAACAATTTAACAAAGACAATTTTATTTATTAACTTAAAAGACAAGAAATTATGAAAAAGCTAATGATGATCGCTATCATGATGATAGCAGCAGTAAGTGCAAACGCTCAGAACGAAGCAGGTCAGGCATCTATTAAGCCAATGGCTGGTATAAACCTTGCTACTATGACTAAGGCAGATGACTCTAAGATGCGCGTAGGTCTCGCTGCAGGATTGGAGTTTGAATATGGTGTTGCTGACAACTTCGGCATTAGCGCTGGTGTACTCTACTCTATGCAGGGAGTAAAGTCTAAGACCGCTGATGTGACTTTGAAACTCGACTACATTAACATTCCTGTTCTGGCAAACTACTACATTGTTAAAGGTTTGGCTATCAAAGCCGGTATACAGCCAGGATTCAATGTTCAGAAGAAAATAGGTGATGAAAAGATTACCGACGGTGTTAAGAGTTTCTATCTGAGCGTTCCAATGGGTCTGTCATATGAGTTCTCAAACGTTGTGCTCGATGCACGTTACAACCTTGGTTTGACAAAGGCCTTCAAGGAGGGTGATTCTAAGCACAGCTACTTCACAATTACTCTGGGTTACAGAATTCCATTCTAAAGAATTTAAGAAACTCAACAATAAAGGCTCGCTAAAAATGGCGAGCCTTTAATTTTTGATCCCATACACTAACTTGAATGCTGACGTTGGGGTTGATGTTATACTTTATCGAAGCCCCTATCTTATCGCCAAAGTCGGCACCCAACCACCACATCTGCCTAAGTGGCATACTGGGTTGCATCATCGACTTCTGGGCAAAAACGGCAGCCTCCCAATGCTCGTCTATGCGATAATTAAGCATAGCAGTAAGTCCTGCATCCTTCATCTGATGCCGCCCCCAATCCAGAAACGACGAGTATCCTCCGATAGAGTATGACAACTTTGGCATTATTTGGCCGGCATACATCACAGCTACGCTATTGGCAAAGCCACTACCCGAGTTACTTCCCAATCCGAAGATTGCCGATGCCGAAAGCGACGCATTCAATCCGGGATGAAGCTCCCAATTGCCTAAGCTGGTAAACATACTGCCTAAATAAGGATAGGTGGCGATGGTGCCACGATAAGTTAGCGGCGGCAACGAGAATGTTGTATCAGGCATAAGCACACCTTGCTCCTCCTGCGCCTTAACACAAGCAGAGCAACATAGCATTATTATGAAAAACCACTTTCTCATTTCTGTTGCAAAAATACTAAAAACAAAGATATCAACCACACGAATTTACACGAATTAAAACATTTTTAGCGATATTTTTGGCAGGTTTCATAATTATTAGTACTTTTGCGGCGGTATGAAAGATAATAGTTTAGAGAAATTCCCTATTGTAGATGAGGAGGGACACGTATTAGGATCGGCAACACGCGGCGAATGCCACAGCGGTTCAAAACTGCTGCACCCCGTGGTACATCTGCATGTGTTTAACAGCAAAGGCGAGGTGTATCTGCAGCGCCGTCCTGACTGGAAGGACATCCAGCCTGGCAAGTGGGACACAAGCGTAGGCGGACATATCGACTACGGAGAGGAGCCCGAACAGGCACTGGTACGAGAGGTACGCGAAGAATTAGGCATCACAGAGTTCACTCCCGAACGAGTTGGCAAATATGTATTTGAAAGCAAACGCGAGAAAGAGTTGGTTTACGTACATCGTACCACTTATGATGGCCCTGTAACACCATCGGCTGAAGAACTGGACGGCGGACGATTCTGGACCATCGACGAGATACGCGAGGCTATCGGAAAAGAGGTGCTCACCCCTAACTTTGAGAGCGAATTCCAAAAGTTTTTCCTATAAACATCACAAGGTATGATTTTCTATTTCAGCGGTACAGGTAATACAAGGTTTGTGGCTAAGGAGATAGCTGCAGGCATCAGCGAGGAGCTGCTGTTTATCCCCGACCTTATTCGCGAAAACCGATACGAGTTTACGCTTCAGCCTGGAGAGACTGTAGGTTTCTGTTTCCCAACTCACGGCTGGCAACCGCCAAAAATCGTACGCGAGTTTATCAAACAATTATCCATCACCCAACACCCATCACCCAACACCCATTATTGCTGGGCTCTTACCACTTGCGGCGACAATATGGGCGAGGCAATGACTATATTGAATAAGGATTTAGAAGTTGCAGGCCTCAAAGCCACAACCATGTTCAGCGTCATTATGCCAGAATCGTACGTTTGTCTGCCGTTTATGTATACAGATACTGAGGAGAAAGAACGCCAGAAGATAGCGGCAGCAAAGAATTTGCTTCCACATATCATAGAATGTATACGTGAGCGCAAAGAAGGCGTTGAGGAATTAGAGAAAGGCGGCACTCCCCGACTATACTCATATGTGATTGGCGCATACTTCAACGCTAAGATGGTGAACGACAAGAAGTTTACGGTAGATGATGATGTATGCATCAAGTGTGGCAAATGTGCCAAAGTGTGTCCTGTAGATAATATAACAGGAACACCGCCCGTGTGGAATCACAACGGACGGTGTACATCATGTCTGGCTTGTTATCATTACTGCCCTACACACGCCATTAACTTCGGAAAGATAACACGCAAGCGCGGACAATACTATTTCAATAAACGCGGGGACCAAAAATCTTAGTTCCTACGCGGATCATGGTAGACCCTGTTTCAAGAGCAATCGGATAGTCATCGCTCATACCCCACGAACGCTCACAGAAAGCATCATCATCTGCAAAGTACTTGCTTTTAACCTCATCGAAGAAGTCGCGGGCGATGGTCATCTCGCGTCGGATCTGTTCGGTATCGTCAACAAACGATGCCATCATCATCAATCCACAAATACGGATATTCTTCATCTCGCGCCATTCGCCAGCATCTAATAACTCGCGACAGGCATCGAGGGTGAGTCCATACTTTGTAGACTCTTCGGCGATATGTAACTCGAGCAGCACCTTAATCACTCTACCGCACTTCTCGGCCTGCTTGTTTACCTCGCGAAGAAGCTTAAGCGAATCAACAGCCTCAATCATCGACACGTATGGAGCGATATACTTAACCTTATTGGTTTGCAAGTGACCTATGAAATGCCACTCAATATCAGAAGGCAGCGACTGATGCTTCAATCGCAACTCCTGCTCGTGACTCTCGCCGAAAACACGCTGGCCCTCCTCGTAAGCTGCCTCGATATACTCGTTGGGGTGATACTTAGAGATAGCCACAAGGCGAACACCCTGTGGCAAATGGTCTATTACCTCGTGCAGATGGGATTTAACGTCGTAATCCATGATTACTGCTGCTCGTATTCTGGCTTATCGTTAGACTTACCGTACTCGTAAACATCCATAATAGTAGTCTCGGCTACAGATGCTACAACATAATCAATCATAGTACCGCCCATCACCTCATCAATGTTCTTCATAGCCCCGTTCATTGAGCCAGCCTGAACAAGATAGGTAACAGTAGAGCGCTTCTCCTTCTCTGTCTTCTCATCGATAGTGATGAACTGAAGCTTTGCCTTGTACCACTTATCGGCGATGTTATCGTCGGTGAAGAACACCTCCTTGAAGGCAGCCTTCTTGATATCTGCCACTTCAAACTCTCCGCTGATATATGCTGACATCTCCTCTGTAATGCGGGTCTCGGCCTCGCTAAAGCTGAGTGCGTCTACTACATAATTTTCATTTACTTTCTTCTGCAAGCCATCTTCCATTACCTTCTCGTAACGAATCTTGCATTCAAACCACATTGCTGATCTGCTTCTCATTTCTTTTCTGTTTTATTCTTTTTTATTCCTAAATAATCTTTGTCGAGTGCTTCCATCTTCTTGGTGGTAAGCTGGTCTATTATCTCGCTGGCTATGCGCTGCGACTTCTCATTACCCAGATTGGCCTCTTTGGCAAGTTTCTCCTCGGCCTTGGCCAGTTCCTCTGTCATTGAACGACTGCGCGCCATGAAATCCTTTTCATTAAGGTTCATGCCTTTGTTGTTATACACCTTTGAAAGGATGCGGTCGGCCTCCTTAGTAAACTGCTTACGGAATATTTGCTCGGCTTTAGCCTGATAAGCCTTCATCTCCTTCTCGTCGATGGTCAGCGAGTCTTTCATGCGCATCTGCTTAGCCACGATATTGGCAATAGTAGCTGAGTCGGCATCGGCGCCCAAACCGTATAGCAGATTCTCCTCGTCGAGCATATCATCTGGTATCGGTTCCTCTACTGCCTTAACATACTCCATCTGTTCGGGCTGTGGCAACATATAGAAATAGCAGCCAACGATTGCCAAGGCTATGGCAATAGCAGCAAAGCCAATAATAGACGTACGACGCATGTTCTTGTAGTTTATAAGAGCATTATAGAATTCCTTTACCGATGCATAACGACGCTCTGGCTCTTCGGCTGTGGCACGGGCAATAACATGGCGCCACTCAAATGGCAGACCGGCAGAATGATACAGCCAGCTTACAAACTTAGCCAGCGAATAAACATCGGCACGGGCTGTAATCTCGCCTCCAGCCAGAACCTCAGGGGCTACATAGTCTTCCAATCCGTCGTAAAGTGTCTCCTGATCGAGCTTGGCATAGAACGATCCGTGGCACAGAAGGCGAACTGTAGAATCGTTCTTGCGAGCAAGTACATTACATGGAGCGAAACATACATGGTAGATGCCCTTATCGTTTAGCAATTCGGTGATTTCAACCAAATCGCGCAGAGTGTCAGCAGCGAATGATTCGCGGGCAATAACGGCAGGATTCTCATTAATGAGCTGCTCGAATGTGATAAAATTGCCCACCTCTACAGCTATGGCATAAACACCACCATCACCCTCGTTCGGTACAAAGTGTAGCTGGTGCTTGTTGCCAATCTTCTCCATATCGGCAGCCTCGGTGCGAACACAGTTACTAAAAGCAACATGATCGGCAACCTCATCGTGAAACTCCACAAAGTTCGAGTACTTTCCATCTATCAACCGCTTGTAGAAGTAGCCGTAAGGAAGACGTACTTTTGTGGTTTTCCTGACATCGCGCGTTTCTAATAATTCCTCGAAATTCATCGTTTGCTAAAATTTTGGTGCAAAAGTAAACAAATAAATCGAAAAAAAGCAAGTTTTAAAAATAATTTAGTACCTTTGCACCGCAAATTATGAAATAGTAAATAGTTAATTAGTTAAATAGAAAGATGCCTGAGATATCAGTTCGCGGACTGGAGATGCCCGAGTCACCTATCAGAAAACTCGCTCCACTTGCAGTAGCCGCTAAGAAAAGAGGTACAAAGGTTTACCACCTGAACATCGGTCAGCCAGACCTGCCAACACCACAAGTTGGACTCGATGCACTTAAGCAGATAGACCGCAAAATCCTGGAGTATTCACCCTCTCAGGGTTACCAGAGCTATCGCGAAAAGCTGGTAGACTATTACGCGAAATACAATATTAACGTAACTGCCGACGATATCATCATTACCAGCGGTGGTAGTGAGGCTGTGCTATTTGCGTTTCTGAGCTGTCTGAACCCTGGCGACGAGATTATTGTGCCAGAGCCTGCTTATGCTAACTATATGGCATTCGCAATCTCTGCAGGTGCCAAGATTCGTACTATTGCAACAACTATTGAAGAGGGTTTCAGCCTGCCTAAGGTAGAAAAGTTCGAGGAGCTTATCAACGAGCGCACTCGCGCCATTATGATATGTAACCCAAACAACCCAACGGGCTACCTCTATACACGTCGCGAAATGAATCAGATTCGTGACCTGGTAAAGAAATACGATCTGTATCTGTTCTCTGACGAGGTTTATCGTGAGTATATCTATACAGGTTCACCATATATCTCAGCCTGCCATTTGGAAGGCATTGAACAGAACGTTATTCTTATCGACTCTGTATCAAAGCGCTACTCAGAGTGCGGTATCCGTATAGGCGCCCTGATAACTAAGAACGCTGAGGTACGTAAGGCTGTGATGAAGTTCTGTCAGGCACGCCTCTCTCCCCCATTGATTGGACAGATTGTTGCCGAGGCATCGCTTGATGCTCCAGAGGAATACTATCGCGATGTTTACGATGAGTATGTGGAGCGTCGTAAATGTCTGATTGACGGACTGAACCGCATTCCTGGTGTCTATTCACCAATTCCTATGGGTGCTTTCTATACAGTAGCCAAGTTGCCTGTTGACGACGCCGAGAAGTTCTGCCGCTGGTGTCTCTCAGAGTTTGAGTATGAAGGCGAAACAGTAATGATGGCTCCTGCAGCAGGTTTCTACACCACACCAGGTGCTGGTATCAATCAGGTACGTATAGCTTATGTACTGAAGAAGGAAGACTTGGAACGCGCGTTGGTAGTACTGCGCAAGGCACTTGAAGCATATCCCGGAAGAGTAGACGAAGAGTGAATTTCCCGTTATACATAGCTAAAAAGATATATAGTGACCAGGGCGACAAACGAAAAGTTAGTCGCCCGGCTATTCGTATAGCTACCATCGGTGTGGCTATCGGTCTGGCAGTTATGATAGTAACGGTTAGCGTGGTACTGGGATTCAAACACACCATCCGCGATAAGGTTGTTGGATTTGGTAGTCACATACAGGTTCACAATATTATGAACTATAGCGGTGGTGATCCCCATCCTATTTGCGCCAACGACAGCCTGATGAATGCTATCAGCAAACTTGATGGCGTGGCTCATGCTGAGCGCTTCAGCATGACGCAAGGAATATTAAAAACTGACGAGGATTTTCTTGGTGTATCATTTAAAGGAATAGCTGCAGAATACGACACAACATTCTTAAGCAAGCACCTCACAGAGGGTTCAACACCAGAATTCAGCGATTCAGCAAGCCACTATAAATTGCTGATATCCAAGATGATAGCCGACAAGATGCGACTAAAAGCTGGAGATAAAGTGTATGGTTACTTTATTGACAACGAAGATGTGCGTACACGCAGATTCACCATCGCAGGCATATACCAGACGAACATGACTCGCTTTGACGAGACACTTTGCTTCACAGACCTATATACAGCAAACAAACTAAATGGTTGGACTGAGAATCAGGCCACAGGCATTGAGGTATTGGTTAAGGACTTTGAACGCCTGGACCTTACAGCTAATGCATTCATTGACAATGTGAACCGCTCCTCCGACGAGCAAGGTAACTCGCTGACAAGTGAGACCATATACGAACTATATCCACAGGTATTCTCATGGTTGGAGCTACTAGACATTAACGTTTGGATAATACTTGCGCTTATGGTATGCGTAGCTGGATTTACAATGATTAGCGGACTGCTGATAATAATACTTGAGCGCACACAGATGATAGGAATATTGAAGGCTCTAGGCGCCAGAAACAAGACTGTACGCCACACTTTTCTTTGGTTCTCTGTATTTATTATAGGTCAGGGATTGTTCTGGGGAAACATCGCTGGCATAGGCATCGTACTACTTCAGCAGTACACAGGATTGATAACACTCGACCCACAGACATATTACGTTAGTGAGGCACCAATGGAACTGAATATACCCCTCATAATAATGATAAATGTAGCCACACTTTTGATATGTGTGTTTGTTCTTATTGCACCAAGCTACTTGATTTCGCATATACATCCTGCGAAATCGATGAGATACGAATAATTTTTTGAAAAATTGCACAAAAACATTTGGTAGTGTGCAAAAAATGCATTACCTTTGCACAAAATTTCAAAATTTGTGCAGTTTTAATGGAAAAATTTAGCAGTTTTAATGCTTTAATTCAGGAAGCCATAGTGAAAAACTGGGACCAAGATGCTCTTACTGACTATCAGGGCATTACGCTCCAGTTTCACGACGTAGCACGCAAAATCGAGAAAATACATATATTATTTGAAAACAGTGGTGTGGTTAAAGGTGACAAGATAGCGATATGCGGTCGCAACTCTGCACATTGGGCAGTAGCCTTCCTTGCCACACTTACCTATGGGGCCGTAGCAGTGCCCATTCTACACGAGTTTAATGGAGAGCAGATTCAGAACATTGTAAATCACTCAGGCTCCAAACTCTTATTTATAGGAGATTTTGCGGTAAAGACAATCGATCCCGAAACAATGCCAGCACTTGAGGCTATTATTAACTTGCCCGATTTCTCGCTATTCATTTCGAGATCTGAGAAAATCACATACGCGCGCGAACATCTTAATATGATGTTTGGCAGCAAATACCCAAAAGCATTCAGAGCTCAGCATGTAAAATATCACGTTGACGATGCCGAAGAATTGTCGATGATTAACTACACCAGCGGTACAACAGGATTCTCAAAGGGGGTTATGCTACCCTATCGCACAATCTGGAGCAACGTTGAGTTCTGTTTACGCGTACTGGGCAGAAACGTAAAGGCCGGAGACAATATGCTTAGCATTCTGCCTATGGCTCACATGTACGGAATGGCGGTGGAATTCCTTTTCGGATTCTGCAACGGATGCCATCTGTTCTTCCTTACCCGCCTGCCAAGTCCCGCAATCATAGCCGAGGCGTTTGCTACAGTAAAACCTTCAGTAATCATCACAGTACCGCTTATTATTGAAAAGATAATACGTAAGAAGGTATTCCCCAAGATACAGGACAACCGTATGCGTCTGCTGCTGGCTATGCCTATAGTTAGCAAAAAGGTAAAGACACGTATTTGCAAAGAGGTTTACAAGGCCTTTGGCGGCAACCTGTATGAGGTTATCGTAGGTGGTGCTCCACTATCAAAAGAGGTTGAGGAATTCCTGCTGTCGATTGGTTTCCCAATAACGGTAGGCTACGGTACCACAGAGTGCGCTCCGCTGATATCATTCAGCGACTACCACAACTTTGCATCTGGTTCGTGCGGAACCCCTGTCGACCGCATGGAGGTGAAGATTCTGAGTTCTGACCCACAGAACATTGCCGGAGAGATTGTGGCAAGAGGAACAAACGTGATGACAGGATACTACATGAACGAAGAAGCAACCCGCGAGGTGTTGGATGCCGATGGATGGTATCATACTGGCGACTTGGCAACAATGTCGGAAGACGGACATATATTTATTCGCGGACGCCTGAAAAACATGCTGCTTGGAGCTAATGGACAGAACGTATATCCAGAGGAGATAGAAGACAAACTGAACACTATGGCGATGGTATCAGAGAGTCTGGTGATTCAGCGTGGCGACAAGCTGGTTGCTCTGGTACACCCCGACAAAGACGAGGTTGTGAGCTTTACACGCGAAGAACTGGAAAACATTATGGAGCAGAATCGTCAGGAACTGAACAACATTCTGCCTGCATACAGTCGCATCTCGGCAATTGAACTCCAAGAAGAGGAATTTGCCAAGACACCGAAAAAGAGTATAAAACGCTACCTATATAAGAATAACTGATAGCTTATGGAACATATACCTAGTTTTAACGCTCTGATACAGAAAAGTATCATTGACAATTGGGATCGCGACGCCCTTACCGATTATAAGGGCCAGACGCTGCAGTTTCATGACGTAGCCAGAAAAATCGAGAAGTTGCATATACTTTTCGAAAACAGCGGAATACAGAAAGGTGACAAGATTGCCCTCTGCGGACGCAACTCATCGCAATGGGCTGTGGCCTTCCTTGCCACACTTACTTACGGCGCTATTGCCGTGCCCATCCTGCATGAGTTCAACGCCGAACAAGTACACAACATCGTTAACCACTCAGAGGCGAGACTACTCTTTGTGGGTGACCATGTGGCTACGATTATCGATCCCCAGGCCATGCCAACACTTGAGGGTATTATAAATAACCCTGACTACTCGCTAATGGTATCACGTACCGACAAGCTTACTTATGCACGCGAGCACTTGAATGAGTTGTACGGAAAGAAATTTCCGAAATACTTCCGTAAGGAACACGTTAGCTATTACATAGAGCAGAGTCCAGAAGAACTGGCTGTTATAAACTACACCAGCGGAACAACAGGATTCTCAAAGGGTGTTATGCTACCCTACCGCGCTCTGTGGTCGAACTACGACTTTGCCATGAGCGTGCTGGGCGACATAATAAAAGCCGGCGACAAGATTATATCAATGCTGCCAATGGCCCACATGTATGGAATGGCATTCGAGTTTATCTTTGAGTTCCTGCACGGATGCCACGTATACTATCTGAACCGAGTTCCATCGCCTGCAATTATCGCTCAGGCATTGGCAGAAATCAAGCCAAGAATAGTTATAGCAGTACCTCTTATTATAGAGAAGATTATCCGCAAGAAGGTTTTCCCAAAGATACAGAACAACCGCATGCGCCTGCTCTTACAGATGCCTGTAATATCGAAAAAGGTACGCGAGATGATTTGCCAGGAGGTATTGAAGGCCTTTGGTGGAAACATGTACGAGGTCATCATAGGTGGCGCAGCTTTGAATCAGGAAGTAGAACATTTCCTAAAGCGCATAGAATTCCCATATACCGTGGGCTATGGTGCTACAGAGTGTGCCCCAATCATCTGCTATCGCGACTATAAGACTTTTGCACCTGGTTCGTGCGGACGAGCCGCGTTGCATCAGGAGGTAAAGATAGTATCACCCGATCCGAAGCGTATTCCTGGCGAAATCCTTACAAAAGGTCCGAATGTAATGCTGGGCTACTACAAAAACCCAGAGGCTACAGCTGAGACTATTGATCGCGACGGTTGGTATCATACAGGCGACCTCGGTACGATGGACGATGACGGAAATGTTTTCATTAACGGACGCTCGAAGAACATGCTGTTGGGGGCTAACGGACAGAACATCTACCCCGAGGAGATTGAGGACAAGCTGAACTCTATGACTATGGTGGTAGAAAGCATCGTGGTACAGCGCGATACGAAGTTAGTAGCTCTGGTTCACCCCGATATGGACGAGGCTAAGAATATGGGATTCTCAGACGAAGACCTAAAGAACATTATGGAGCAGAACCGCAACGGTCTGAACGAGATTCTTCCTGCGTACGAGAAGATTTCGGAAATAGAAATTCACGAGGAAGAGTTTGAGAAAACTCCTAAAAAGAGTATCAAACGCTATCTATACAAATAAACAAAGAAAAAGAAAGCCTCTCGACAAACAATCGGGAGGCTTTCTTTTATACCTTATTCATACCAATAATAATACCAATAGGTACCAAAATATTCTTCCATCATCTTGCCCTTCTGCTCTCTCTTGTCCGGATACATGTTGCGCAGTTCGCGGAAGTTATCGTAATCTTCATCCATCACGGTGTTATGATAAACCGCTACAGGACGAGAGCGCAAATGGGTGTAAAGCACCATGGCCTCGCGATAGTGCTTTGGAAGACTGTCGTTTATCGAATAATGTTTTCCAAGCTCACGTACAAAGTTATCAATATCCTTATCTATCAGATAACCAGATAGAAGATAATCGGTCACCACCTTTCGTGGAACAGAATCCTTTCGCTGAACCAGCTTTAGGTAATGCATCGGTTCCATTTTGTAGGCAGGAACAGCACCAATAAACTTGTAAATACTATCTACCGGATACAACAACAAAGTTGGAATACTATCGTTAGTAGGCAGAATACTCTTGCTACTACCACACACCTTATATTCGAAGAGCTGCTCTCCAAGAGCATCCTTACGTGCCAAAGCCTGCATACGGAGCATCACGAGCGGCTCATCGCACTCAAGCGACTTCTTACCAGTTCTAAGTGCACCATCAACATCACCTTCAAGCAGACAACGCTCGGCACGCATACGGTAATGAAACACGGCATTGGTATTGGCAATACCAGCGGTTATCATCATTTGGAATACCAGCAAGAGCAGGTTTACCCACATAGAACGCGACAAGATATTAGGGTTAGCATCATCGTCGAGTTCCTGCAGTTTAGTAGACACGTATGACACACAACCCCAAGCAATGAGGACAAGAATGGCTAACCAGCCTGAGAATCCATGATTAATACCTCCTTCTGGATCGGGTGTGATATTTGTTAGCATTCCCAACAGCAACATCGACGGAAAGAAGGTAAGTGAATAGAAACTTTTGTTCAGGCGGGTATACTTGTGCACCAAATTCTGGATAAACAATAGAGCGACAGTAATAACGATAGCCCCAACAACACGGTTGTAATGAGTAAGCCCATTACTAAGCACATGCTGTGCCATAGTCAGCAAATCACTCTGGAAGTAGAATACCCAGCACCACGTGAATAGAATAAAAACGATAGCGCACACCACACGGATGGTCATTGCGCTATCATTATTACGTTGTTTTTTCCGATAATTATTATATCCCATTTCAAATTTTCTTCAATACTACGGCAGAACGTGCCGGTATATAGAGTTTAAGCCACTCCTTATGATCTGCAACATACAGAGGATCATAATTTGTGGAGTGGGTTACTGTATCGTCGGCAAATCCGTTTCCACCAAAGTCCTTCGAGTCGGTATTAAGCATTACCTTATACGAACCTGTTGGAACCAAGAAACCGTAATCGGTATAACTACGTGTGGGTGAGAAGTTGAATACAAACACTAAGTCACCACGCATGAAACAGAGTACCTGATCACCATCGTCATGCCATATTTCAACCACAGGCTTGTCCTGGAAATTACGTACAGTCTTGATTGTCTTAAGCATTTCACGATCAAAATCCCCCAGCCAATGATAACACAGATCCTTGTTGTCTACAAGGTTCCATTGACGGCGTGCATACTTATAACTCCAGCCATTACCCTCACGAGGGAAGTCAATCCATTCCGGATGTCCAAACTCGTTACCCATAAAGTTCAGATAGCCACCATTAATGGCTCCTAAGGTAACCAGGCGAATCATCTTATGCAGGGCTATACCACGCTGGGCAATATCGTTAACATCCTTCTTAGCAAAATGCCAATACATATCGGCGTCAATCAGGCGGAAGATAATAGTCTTATCGCCAACAAGAGCCTGATCATGACTCTCACAATACGAGATGGTCTTCTCGTCGGGGCGACGGTTCTTTACCTCCCAGAATATAGAGCAAACGTTGACGTCTTCATCGCGTACCTCTTTAATAGTCTTAATCCAATAATCAGGAATATTCATGGCCATACGGTAGTCGAAACCATATCCGCCGTCCTCGAACTTAGCAGCAAGGCCAGGCATTCCTGAAACCTCCTCTGCAATTGTGATAGCATTTGGATTAACCTCATGAATCAACTTATTGGCAAGAGTAAGATAACAGATAGCATTATCGTCCTCGTGTCCGTTGAAGTAGTCGCCATATCCACCGAAAGCCTCACCCAGACCATGAGAGTAATAGAGCATTGAGGTTACGCCATCGAAGCGGAAACCATCAAACTTAAACTCCTCGAGCCAGTATTTGCAGTTAGACAAAAGGAAGTGCAGAACATCGTCCTTGCCATAATCGAAGCACAGCGAATCCCAAGCCGGATGCTCATGACGATCGCCTGGATAGAAGAACTGGTTAGGATCGCCAGCGAGATTACCCAGACCTTCTACCTCATTCTTTACGGCATGCGAGTGAACGATATCCATGATGACAGCAATTCCCATCTTGTGTGCTGTATCAATCAGTTCCTTCAAATCCTCAGGTGTACCAAAGCGGCTCGATGGGGCAAAGAACGACGATACATGATAGCCGAAAGAACCGTAGTAAGGGTGCTCTTGGATGGCCATAACCTGAATGGCATTATAGCCATCCTCCTTGACGCGCGGCAGCACATTCTCGGTAAATTCCTTGTAAGTGCCCACCTTCTCAGCGTCCTGTCCCATACCTACGTGGCACTCATAAATGAGCAATGGTGACTTAGAGGGCTTGAAGCTTTTCTTCTTCCACACATAGGGTTTCTCAGGATTCCAAACCTGAGCAGAAAATATTTTTGTATTGTCGTCCTGAACCACGCGACGGCACCAGGCGGGAATACGTTCACCTTCTCCCCCATTCCACTTCACCTTCATCTTGTAAAGGTCGCCATGCTTTATAGCTTTCTCTGAAAGTTTAAGTTCCCAATTACCTGTACCAGCAATACGCTTGCAACGATACTTCTCGTCCTCCTGCCAATTGTTAAAGTCACCAATAAGATAGATATCAGTAGCATTGGGCGCCCACTCACGGAACACCCAGCCTTTTGCCAACTTGTGAAGTCCGAAATAAAGATGACCTGATGCAAAATCACTCAGAGTCTTCTTTCCATTCTTTGTCAACTGGTTAATTTTCCACACTGCGTGGTCGTGACGTCCGCGGATTGCACCCTCGAAAGGCTCAAGCCATGAGTCATTACGTACTAACCCGATATGTTCGGGAGATTGTTTCTTTTTTGTTTCCATAGTTAATTTATGCTTTTACTTTAAAAATAGCTTTCTTAATTTTCTTCTCTCCTATAATGCATGGAGCATGACCATCCTGGGGGAAGAAAATAACAAACTGACCAGGCTTAAGGGTAACATAAGTCTGAGGCTTTGTGTCACCATACTTCGTCATGTCAATCTTGGAATCATATTCAAACTCTGGAAGATCGCATAGAGGAGAATATCCGTAGGTCTCCTCGCAGGAAATTGGAATCTGTATGTCGACCATCTTGATATGAGTTTCAAGAAATGCAGTTTCCTTGGTACGCTGCTTGGCTACCTGAACATTAACAAACAGACTATCATCCTTGATAGGATATTTACCCTCCTCCATAGCCTGGAGATTGTTGTTTTTCAAAAACTCAATTACATCGGCAAACAACGGATTCAGTGCTACATATTTGCCAAGATTCTCAATAGTATCAATTATCATAATCGGAATGATTTATAAGTTTTTTATTTTGTTTGGCGGTGACCTCGGGTATATGTACCCTGTGCGGTAACCTTACCGTTTCTATCTTTCTCTACGAAATTCCCATCACGCACATCGTCTTGATATGTTCCCTCAAAACGATTACCATCTTTGTCCTCCTCAACAGCCATACCATTTCGACGACCATTTTTAAAAATTCCTTTAAACTTAGAGCCATCGGCAAAGCGCACAATACACTCACCATTTGGCTGACCAGCCTTGAATGTACCTTCGACAGTATCGCCACTTTTCTTGGTCAGTTTGCCGCGTCCCTCCTGCTTATCGGCCTTCCACTGGCCCACATAGGTATCACCGTTGCTCCACACGAATGTGCCCTGTCCCTGTTTGTCTCCCTTTGAGAACTGTCCTGTATACTTGTCACCATTGGCATACTTGAATATGCCAGAACCAGTACGCTCGCCTTTAACGTAATCGCCCTCATAGACATCGCCGTTTTGGAACTTATATATACCTCGACCGTTCATCTCATCATCGACCCAAGGACCAATATACACATCACCGCCAGAATATTTGAAAGTTCCTTTGCCAGAGCGCATATTCTCTTTCCAATCGCCATCATATACGGAACCATCTCCCCAGTCGTAGACGCCTTTACCATTCTTTTTGTCATTAGACCAGTCTCCCTTATAGTAGGCACCACTAGCAAATGTGTATATACCATATCCAGAGCGTTTATCTTGTTTCCATTCGCCATCGTACTTATCACCATTATAATAGTACATTATTCCATGTCCTTGCTGGTAATCACGAAACCATAAGCCATCATAGCGGTTATTATTCTGGAAATAATATGTTCCTTTGCCATGTTGTTGATCCTGGAACCACTCACCCTCGTACTTTTCACCATCAAAGAAAGAGTATGTACCATAACCTTGGCGCTTACCTTTTACATATTCGCCCTCGTACCAGTTACCGTTTTTGTAAACTGCCTTGCCTTTACCATTTGGTTTACCCATCAACATCTCTCCTTGATATTCGCCACCATCCTTAGTAGTTGCCGAACCGAGTGTTATCTTCTGCGCTTCTGCTGTAAATGGCAGAAACAATGTTAGTGCTATAATCGAAAGTCTATTTATATTCATTTGAGCTATATTCCTATTTTTATGTGTGCAAATTTAAATAAAAATATCGAGGTTCGCAAATTCCATCGTATTATTTTATAAGTTTTTGTGTTTTCATCAGTTTTTTTATTTACCTTTGCACCCATTATGAAGTTTATGGCTATTATTCCTGCCCGTTATGCTTCGACAAGATATCCGGGCAAGCCGCTTGCTATACTGGGCGGAAAAACAGTTATTCAGAGAGTGTACGAGCAGGTAAAAAGCGTGCTCGACGATGTATATGTAGCTACTGACGATGATCGCATATACAACACTGTGACAGACTTTGGAGGCAAGGCTGTAATGACACGTGCCGACCACAAGAGCGGCACCGACCGTATTGAGGAAGCTGCAGAGAAGATTGGTCTGGATGCAGATGTAATTATCAACGTTCAGGGCGACGAGCCTTTCATACAGCCATCTCAGATAGAAACACTAATGCAGCTTTTTGATGCACCCGAGACTCAGATTGGAACATTAGGAAAGCCTTTTGAATCAATCGATGCTGTAGAGAATCCGAACTCACCAAAGATTGTAACCGACAATCGTGGTTTTGCTTTATATTTTAGTCGTAGTGTAATACCGTATATAAGAGGAAAAGAGCGCGACAGTTGGTTTGGGGAATATCCTTTCCTAAAACATCTCGGTGTTTACGCATACCGCCGCGAGGTATTGGCAGAAGTAACAAAGTTGCCCATGAGCAGTCTGGAAAAAGCAGAGAGTCTTGAGCAACTTCGTTGGTTACAGAACGGTTATCGCATACGCGTTGGCCTTACTGACATCGAAACCGTTGGTATCGATACCCCAGAGGATCTGACCCGCGCAGAGGAGTTTCTATTGAAGCACCTGGCGTAACAAATCCTTCTGACGTTCAGACAAATTTGTCGGGAGTTTTACTTGATAGGTAATGATGAGATCACCAAAGGTCCCGTCTCCCCTATCATAGCCCTTACCACGTAGGCGAACCTTAGTACCGGGTTGGGTTTCAGGCTTAATCTTAAGCTTGAGTTTCTGACCATTTGATAGTGTAACAATGACCTCACCGCCAAGCATCGCCGTGTAAAGATCTATTGTCACGTTTGCGTTCATCTCGCCGCTATGTGTACGAGCCTGACGAGCGCCTCCAAAACCTTGGAACCCGCCAAAGCCTCCTCCCTGCTGTCCTTTACGTCCGAAAAGGTCTTCGAAGAAAGACGAGAAGCCACCACCCTGGAAACTGCTAAAGTCAAAGCCACTAAACGGATTTCCACCGCTATTGCCTCCACCGCCAAAGCCCTGGAACTGCTCAGCCTCACGCCACTTTTCACCATACTGGTCATACTTGGCACGCTTTTGCGGATCGCCAATAACATCGTAGGCCTCCTGAAGAGCCTGGAACTTCGCCTGAGCCTTAGGATCATCTGGATGTAAATCTGGATGAAACTGTTTGGCTCGCTTAAGATATGCCTTTTTCACATCTTTCTGTGGAATAGACTTATCTACGCCTAAAATCTTGTAATAATCAATGAATGCCATAATCAAATCCTCCTATTTTTTTATTATATCCATGCAAAAAATGTGCCAAGCCATTCTTAAAATATTCAACCAAAAGTTTGGGCAAATCAATTAAATTACGTATATTTGCACCAAAATTACTAAAAGAGAATGAACAAGACAGTTTTTTTCCTGATATCCCTTCTGCTATCAGCAACAATGGCAGAGGCTAAAAGCTCAAAGACCGTTAAGATAAAAGTCGTTGAAACCAGCGATGTGCATGGCCATTTCTTCCCTTATGATTTCATGGAGAAGAGACCTATCAGAGGCACTCTTTCAAGAGCAAATACCTATATTAAAAAACAACGTGAGAAATACGGCGAAGACCATTTTCTGCTTATTGACAATGGTGACATTCTACAAGGTCAGCCTTGTGTTTATTGGTCGAATTATGTAATGCCTGAAGACGAGAATCTGGCAGCATCGGTAATAAACTACATGAAATATGATGCCGAAACAGTAGGTAATCACGATATTGAACCCGGACATAAGGTATACGACAAATGGATTCGTGAGGTTCGCTGTCCGCTGTTGGGTGCCAACATCGTCAAAGAAGAATATAAAAACGCCGAGGCGCATCCGGAACACATCTACACAGGCATAAAACCCTACTCTGTTCATGTAAAGGACGGTGTAAAGATTGTGGTAATAGGCATGATAACCCCAGCTATTCCTCACTGGTTGAACAAATCTATCTGGAAGGGGTTGGAATTCGAAGATATGACATCGTGTGCCAAGAAGTGGATAAAATACGTTAAGGAAGTAGAAAAGCCCGACCTCATATTCGGCCTATTTCATTCTGGACTTGATGGTGGTATTATCACATCCGACTATGAAGAAAACGCTACGGAATCAGTAGCCCGCGAGGTACCTGGATTTGATATTATTTTCTTTGGCCACGACCATCAGGTTCACAACATGTGGGTTACCAATAAAGAGGGTAAGCGAGTGTTATGTATAGATCCTTCCTGCTACGTTGCCAATGTAGCCGAAGCGGAGATTACCCTTACATACAACAAAGGTGAGTTAACCAAGAAAGTGATAAAAGGAAACATTGTAAGTGTACTGGATGAGAAGGTTGATGAGCAGATGATAACCGATTTCCAGCCTGCAATAGATAAGGTAAAAGATTATGTAAACACAAAGATTGGTTACTTCAAGCACCCAATTTACACCCGCGAAAGTTTCTTCGGAAATTCAGCATTTACAGACCTTATACACAATCTCCAGATGAGTATCTCTAAGGCTGATATTTCATTTAATGCACCTTTAGCATTCGATACAACAATTGACGCCGGCGAGGTTACTCAGGCTGATATGTTTAAGCTATATCGTTTTGAAAATCTGCTCTTTGTACTAAAGATGACTGGCGAGGAAATCAGGAAGCATCTGGAATTCTCGTACGACATGTGGTGCAACACAATGAAGTCGCCAAGCGACCATGCGCTAAGACTCAACGATGATGCAAAAGAAGATCAGCAACGCACTGGTTTTCAATACTATACATTCAACTTTGATTCAGCTTGCGGAATTGATTATATAGTTGATCTTACCCAACCTGACGGAAATAAAGTAAAAATTCTACAGATGTCGAATGGTGAACCATTTGACGAAAAGAAATGGTATAATGTTGTGATGAACAGCTATCGTGCCAATGGTGGCGGCGAGCTGCTGACAAGAGGCGCAGGAATACCTCAGGACTCTCTCGAAAACCGAGTACTGTTCCACACCGACATGGACCAACGCCACTATCTTACAGAAGAGATTAAACGTCTGGGTACTATAGACCCACAAAAGAACAATAACTGGAAATTCGTGCCCGAGGCATGGGTAAAACCAGCTCTGGAAAGAGACCGTAAACAATTATTCGGAAAATGAAACAACATTATTTTGTATTCTGCAAAGAAGAACTGTTATTAGAGAAGACGCCAGATGGCGGGTATACAATTCCCTACCTAGAGGAACCGCCTACAAAAATAAAGCCATGGACCAACGTAATGAATATTACGCCCATTGATGGTATAGAGGTTAAGACATATAGAATCGATCACCCAATTTGCGATGATCCCCGTTATGAGATGTGCGGACTCCGCCAGTCATACTACAAACTAGAAAAGTCACTCTATCAGAAAGCAGGCAAATGTCATGAACTGTTATATTGGGATGCCAACACAAGATTCTGTGGTGTCTGTGGCGCCCCAATGAAAATGGACACTGAAATTTCCAAGAAATGTTCAGAGTGCGGCAAAGAGATATGGCCACAATTAGCAACAGCAGTCATTGTGCTTATACATAAAGGAGACGAGGTATTGCTTGTTCGTGCCAAGAATTTCCGTACAGATTTCTATGGATTGGTGGCTGGTTTCGTGGAGACAGGCGAGACACTTGAAGAGGCTGTAGCCCGCGAAGCATTTGAGGAAACTGGTGTAAGAATCAATAACATCAGATATTTCGGTTCACAGCCTTGGCCCTACCCTTGTGGATTAATGGTTGGTTTCAATGCCGATTATGTATCAGGTGACATTCATTTGCAGAAAAGCGAAATAGCCAAAGGAGGCTGGTTTAAACGCGACAACCTGCCTACCATTCCAGAAAAATTGTCAATAGCAAGAATGCTTCTAGATGCGTGGTTGGATGAGAAATAGTTTAGTACTCAACCAACTTCATCGATGAAACTCCAGTATAACTGATGGTAGACTCAACCATATAACATGTCGCACCATCAGGAATACAAAGTGTTGCATTAAAATGCAACCCCTGAGCATCAATATGACTATACTCCATATTGGCTAATATAGCCTCATCAAGGAAAGCATCAGGCACTAAACCCTTATACTGCTGTTTATGGAAGTCACTTGAAAATATCTTATTGGCTCCAAGAAATACGCTTACGTGCATAATATTGTCGTAATAAACGTTTTCTACTTCAAGTCCATCTTCATTATACGAGCGCTTGGCAACCTTATACTTTGTGGGGTTTATAGCAATATACCAATGGTAACGATTTCTATTATATGATACTACAGAATCGATTTTTACCTGATGAGTATAAGTTAGTATGCTTGGGGCAGTATGTTCATTACCAACCCCTTCGTCGGTTCCATCACTCTTTTCCAATTTCAGCAAATCACCATTCTGATTATTGAACCAGAATAGATGTTCTGTTTGTTTAACGATACCATAAGATGTGCCAGAACCAAGATAAAGCGAATCCTCATAGATTCTGAAATAAGCAGGCATACTGGTTGCATCAGAGAAATATATTGTATCCCCATTAACTTTAAACGAGACATCACCACTTTCCTCATCCACCCAAACGCCTTGCAACAATGCTTTTGCCTCTTTATCCTCAGGCAATACAGATGGGTTATTCTGGTTACAAGCAACCAGAACACCCACCAATAATGATATCGTTAATAATTTCTTCATTTACCTATACAATGATACTCGAAACCGTTTTCTTCCAGCTCCTCCGTATCGAATATATTTCTGCCATCGATAACCAATGGTCTCTTCATCGCCTTTTTGATAACGCCCCATCCTGGCAGACGGAATTCCTTCCATTCTGTGAGCAGCAACAGAGCATCGGCATCAAGAACTGCATCATACATATCACGGCAATAAACAACCTTATCACCAATTCTACGCTTACACTCCTCCATAGCAATTGGGTCGTAAGCACGAACATTGCATCCGGCTTTAAGCAGCAAGTCGATCATAACCAAAGCTGTTGATTCTCGCATATCATCGGTCTCAGGTTTGAACGAAAGGCCCCACATAGCAATAGTCTTGCCCTTCAAAGCCTCTTCACTTCCGTAAGCCTTAACAAGCTTTTCATAAAGAACACTCTTCTGTTTCTCATTAACGCGCTCAACAGCCTTAAGCACCTCCATAGAGTAGCCGTTCTGATCAGCCGTCTTAATTAGTGCCTTAACATCCTTAGGGAAGCACGAGCCACCATATCCACAGCCAGCATAAAGGAACTTACGACCTATACGTGTATCCGAACCAATACCTGCACGTACCATATTAACATCGGCACCAACACGTTCGCAAAGATTTGCAATATCATTCATAAACGAAATACGTGTAGCCAGCATAGAGTTTGCTGCATATTTGGTCATCTCTGCCGATGGGATATCCATAAAGATAACTCGGAAATTATTAATCAAGAATGGCTTGTAGAGCTTGGTCAGCGTCTTCTTGGCTTTCTCACTCTCAACACCAACAACTACGCGGTCTGGACTCATAAAGTCCTTAATAGCATTACCCTCTTTAAGGAATTCTGGGTTAGATGCAACATCAAACTCGATGTTTACGCCTCGCTTTTCCAGTTCTTCTTCAATAGCCTTACGAACCTTCTTAGCAGTTCCTACAGGAACAGTACTCTTTGTAACTACTACAACGTATTTCTTTAGGTTCTGACCGATGGTCTTAGCCACCTGCAGCACATATTTCAAATCAGCTGAGCCATCCTCATCAGGAGGTGTACCTACGGCTGAGAAAACAATCTCCACATCATCTAATACTGAAGCAAGATCAGTAGTAAACTTCAATCGACCAGCGGCAACATTTTTCTTAACCAACTCATCGAGTCCAGGTTCATAGATGGGTATTTCGCCATTTTTAAGGCGTTCAATCTTGTTTTCGTCTACGTCAACACACGTAACATTTGCACCGGTATCGGCAAAACATGTTCCCGATACCAAACCTACATAACCGGTTCCTACAATAGCAATATTCATATCGATAACTTTAAATTTTCTGCAAAGGTACACTAAAAATTTCATTTATCACGCAATTTTAAGTTTCTTTTATTTGTTTATCTCGTTTTTTTGATGTAATTTTGCACCCGTGATTGAATTAGAAAGACATATTGAGATACTGTTGCTAAACAACGATTGCGTTATAGTTCCCAATTTGGGTGGATTTATGGCGCATCATGTTGAGGCAAGATATGATGAGGAAGATTGCATTTTCCTCCCCCCTCTTCGTACGCTAGGATTTAACCCACAACTTAAGATTAACGACTCTCTTTTGGCTCAATCGTATATCGAAGCCTACGACATCAGTTATCCTGAGGCCATTCAGCGTATAGAAGACGAAGTAAACGAGCTTACACAGCATTTGCAGAACGAAGGCAGATACGAACTTAATAATATAGGTATATTGGAACTGAATGAGGATGGGAACTACGTGTTCACTCCTTGCGAGGCAGGTATTCTGTCGCCAAGTCTCTATGGATTGAACTCTTTTGAGATGAAGACCATAGAGATGGTTAATGCTGAGGTTGTAACAGAGGAACCTGTCAAGGAAGTTGTCAAGGAAACGCCAAACATTGTTAAGCTTGAGCATCCGATGAAACATCTTATGGAGGAAACCACGGAGAACTCCGAGGAAACCATCGACGAGTTGGAAGATGATGACAACGATGTAGTTCGCATAAAGTTCACATGGATCCGGAATGCCGTTGCAGTTGCAGCAATTCTTCTTGCTGTATTCTTCGTTGCAATGCCTACTGGTCAGACTGAGATGATGACTCGCACCATAAGCAATCTGAACAACCAGTTCCTTTTTGGAATGATGTCATCAAAAGACACAAATACAAGCGCTATCGATTTTAAGCGTAAGGATGCTCATAAGCCAGCCACTAAGGCTTCAGAGGCAATACTTGACACAATAAAACCCGCCAAGCCCGCTGATGTATCAAAGCCTGCTATCAAGTCACCTAAGCGCGAGGGCTATTGCATAGTACTTGCAAGCCAGGTATCAAAGCATAATGCAGAAGATTTCATCAACCGTCTGGCTAAACGCGGTTATGAGGGTGTAGAAATCTATGTTCATAATAATGTAACCCGAGTTGTATACGGACATTTTGATAATAAGACCGATGCTTATAAGAGACTACAAAAGATTTCTCGAGAAAAAGAATTAGAGGAAGCTTGGGTTTACAAATATAACGAAAAGAGCGAATGAAAAGAGTACGCTGTCCTAAGTGTGATCAGTATATAACTTTCGACGAGACCAAATACGAAGCTGGTCAGTCGCTGGTATTCAAATGCCCTGATTGTGGCAAAGAGTTTGGAATTCGCATTGGCGTAAGCAAACTTCGCGAGCGTCAGAAAGATGAGAACCCTGACGAACAAGCCAACGAAGAAGGTTGCGGCTCGATAGTAGTAATCGAGAATGTATTCCACTACAAACAGGTTATTCCCCTCCGTATGGGCGACAACATCATTGGTCGTTATCAGAAAGGAAATCCTGCCAATACAGCTTTTGAAACAGTTGATCCTAGTGTAGACTTGAATCATTGCACTATTACCGTTAGCCGCGATAAGAAAGGTGGCTTACGTTATACTCTGAAAGATAACAATAGTAACACAGGTACATTTATAGATAATGTTGAGCTCACTCCAAAGGAACGCCGCGTTATCAGCAATGGAACCTTGTTTACTTTAGGAGCCACATCCATCATTCTTCGTACATCTGAAGAAGAATAAAGTCATTATGAAAAATAATACCGACCAAAACAAATGGGTGGCATGCTGGGGCAATGCCACATCTATTACCAATCGTCGTGAGGCAACATATGCCAAGAACTTAACACTACGCTATCCTATCAGAATGTGCTTTAGTGGCAATATGTTGCGTTTCCGTTTTTCAAACCTCACAGGAACAGAACCTGTAACACTTTCAAAAGTATTTGTTGGTCATACTCCTATCACATTCGATGGTGAGTATCGTATTACATTAATGCCAGGTAAAGAAACGGAGAGTGATGCAATAAGCTACAATGTGAATAGAGGCGACACAATAAACGTAAGTTTCTATCTTGCAGATTACACACAAATGAACAGCGGTACACTTGTCACCGGCCCGCTATCAAAAGGATTTTATGCTTATGGCGACTATGCCGAAGCCGACGAATTACCTCTGAACTTGAGTCGTAGCACTAATTGGTTCTACTTCTTAAACACCATCGACATACTGACATCAGCAGAAAATCATGCTATCGTTTGCTATGGCGACTCAATTACTGCTCAATCATGGCCGGACTATATGGCATTACAGGCATTTGGCTCCAATGCATCTATCATACGCCGGGCAGTAAGTGGAACACGCATTCTTCGACAGTATGATTGCATAACATATCAAGCCTACGGTTTAAAGGGAGCTACCCGCTTCCCTATCGAAATGAATGTGGCTGGTGCAACAGATGTTATTATTCAGCACGGAATTAACGACATCATACACCCTGTAGGAACTGACGTAAACCCGTTCCGTCCATGGAGCGACCTACCTACAGTAGAGGAAATGGAACATGGTGTTGAGGATATATATGTAAAACCAGCCAAGGCAATGGGCCTAAAAGTTTGGAGCGGCACATTGCTGCCAATATATGGCTGGCGCACATACAACGAAGACCGCGAGAATATGCGCCAGGAGTTTAATAAGTGGTTACGCACCTCGCCTATTTTCGATGGCTGTATTGATTTCGATGCAGCTGTGCGAAACGTAACAAATCCCAAAGCATTTGCCGAGGGCTATGATAGCGGAGACCACCTGCACCCCAGCGAACGTGCCTATGAAGCAATGGCCAATGCAGCTATACACAAGCTGATTCGCTACATGCCACAATACGACCACGAAGAATCTTTTTGATTTGTACCTAAGGTTTTAAGGTACAATCTCTAAGGTTATCAGGTACAAAGAGTAAGGAGATTAGGTACAAAAAGCCTACTAATCCATCGTTTGCCTATACGCAAACGATTATTCGGCTATACGCAAACGATTGTGCGCCTATACGCAAATTGAAATGATATTCAGAAATGGGAAAACCCTCACGAGGGTGATACCTCGCGAGGGCGTAATATGGTGGAGCTGGAGGGAGTCGAACCCTCGTCCGCACAAGGAAACCATACGCTTTCTACACGCTTATCTTGGCCTTCATTTTCGAGCTACGGCAAGACCCAAGCCACCAACCGCAACCTTATCTCCTAAAACTTCATCCGTGCATCGGAGCCTACATGGACTATTTCCGATTTAACCTGCGCCGCTTGATCTTTGGATTCGGAACAACATCCTCGGAGCGACGTCTCGTTCCTCTACCTTGTAAAGGAATAAAGCCAGTAATCTACTATACTTCGATTAGGCAGCGAGAGCATACTCATTGTTGCCAATTATAATTTCCTTGACTCAGATTATGGAGGGAACCAAAGAAGCCTCCGCGTGCTTACGTACCATTTCATCTCGCCGTCAAATCCAGTCAACCCCAAGACGTAAATGTCGTAAATCGAACTGCTCACCAGCAAATTCGGTTGCAAAGATAGCACTTTTTCGGATATAAACAACATTTTTACCCAAAATTTTAGTATTTTTGCCCCCGAATTCTATAATAATAAGGTGTAAATAGCGTTTTTAGATATAATGAAGAATCGTTTATTTATAGCAATATGCACGGCGCTGGTGATGGCAAGCTGCACTACACCACGCAACTTTAACTATCTGCAAGATCTACAGAACGGTCAACAGATGGATATTACTATCGATGGCACCATCCGCCTGCAGCCTAACGACCAGTTAACAGTAGTTGTTAAGAGCAAGGATCCGCTGATGGGTAATTTGTTCAACAAAACTCTCACCACCCAGATCACCCAAGGAAGCGTGATGGGCAACTCGTATATCTCTCCCTACACCGTAAGTAAACAAGGAACAATCGATTTCCCTGTCATCGGCGAAATACACGTTGGCGGCATGACACGTCAGGAGGTTGAGACCACCATCAAGCAAGAGTTGCAGAAAGAGCAGCTAAAGGACGCCAACGTAACAGTTGAACTTCAGAATTTGACATATACAGTTACAGGCGAAGTAAACGCACCCGGCGTTTATAAAATCGAAAAAGACAAACTAACATTGTTTGAGGCATTAGGACAAGCCCACGACTTAGGCGTATATGGAAAGCGCGACTCTATCATGGTGATAAGAACAGAAAATAACAAGCGCACGACATATATGGTGAGCCTCAACACTGGTAAGGATCTATTCAATTCAGAGGCTTACTATGTTCATCAAAACGATATCATCTACGTAAAGCCAAACGACGTGAAAGCTCGTCAGTCGACTGCAAACGGCAACGAAACCCGAAGCATTTCATTCTGGATGTCGATAGTATCAGTACTTACTACTGTTGCCATCCTTGTATTTAAATAAGAATCAACAAATATGGACCTACAACAATATATTAACGAGTGCAAGAAACATTGGCGATGGTTTGCAGCCACGCTTACCACTGCCCTAATAGCAGCTATTCTGTTACTGCTGATGTTCGCCCCACGATATGAGCGTAGTGCTACCGTACTTATCAAGGACGAGAATGGTGGCGGTGGTCTATTATCGTCGATGGCAGCCAACATGGGTACGCTTGCCGGTCTGGCAGGCATAAACATCGCATCGAATGTAAGTAACGAGATAGAAATCATGTCATCGCCAGCACTTTTGATGGATGTAATTAATCGCTTAGGTCTTGACACACGCTATTCCACTTACGAAGGGTTGATGAAACACGATCTGTGGGAGGAAACACTACCTGTAAAACTCACCTTCCCCAAGCTTACAGATAAAGACGGAGCCTACCTGAAGATGGATTTGCGACAGGACGGCACCTTTACGCTCTACAAGATGCGCAAGAACAAGGATAAATTGAGCGGCGAGGTTGAAGGCAAGGTAAACACAGTATGTCAGACTCCAATTGGTCCAATAAGCGTTATTGCCACAAAATACTTTAAGCAGGTGATGGATGAGAAAGGCGATATGACAATCCGCATCACCAAAGAAAAGAAATACGACCAGGTAGAGCGTTGCATGGAGCAGTTGGATATTGACCTGGCCGACGATCAGACCAGCATTATTCACATAGGCTATCGCGACCAGATAGCCGAGCGCGCCGAACTGATTATCAGCACACTGATAAATGTGTATCAGGAGGCTTGGATGAACGACAAGAAGAATGCTGCTGACATATCAACCCAGTTCATAAACGACCGCATAAAAGATATTGAGCAGGAGTTGAATGGGCTCGACAAGGATATTGCTCAGTTTAAAGGCAGCAATCTTATGCCCGACTACGAAGAGGCAGCTAAGATGTATATGGCAAACGCAGCTCTTACCTATGAGCAACAGGTAAAGGTGAACAACCAGTTATACATCATGGAGCAGATGCGCAATCAGGTGAAGCTATCAGAAGGCAGTAATCAGGTTTTGCCTGCCAATCTTTTACCCGACAATGAGAATGTAGCCACTCAAATCAGCGAGTACAACAAGCTGCAACTGCAACGCAACCAGATGGCTGAGAACAGTAGTGCAAGTAACCCGCTGGTAAAAGATCTGGATGTACAGCTTGGCAGCATGCGCAAGGCTATTGTGAACTCGTTGGATCATGGTGTGGCCCAGCTCCGTGCAAGTCAGAAGGCTGTGAATCGTGAGGATCAGAAGCTGAAGCAGCAGATATCAGCCGCCCCATCGGCTGTTACAAAAGTGCTGCCCGCCGAGCGCCAGCATAAAATCATAGAGGCCCTTTACATCTACCTCTTAGAGAAGCGCGAGGAGAACAGTCTTACCCAGATTTACAACTCACAGAATCTGCGCATCGTATCTCCCCCTATGGGACAACTTAAGCCTGTATTCCCAAAGAAAGGCATCACGCTGTTGATGGCCTTATTGCTTGGCATAGCACTTCCTGCCATCTATTTCTATTTTAAGCTAAATGTAAAAAGCATACTGAAAGAGGAATAAAATAAGAAGGCAATGGTGTTGGTTTTCCTATATTTTGCCCTGTTTCTTATAGTACATTTAGTGGCAAAGCAGTTTAAAACCACTGGAGCAGCCCGACTGTTTCAGTTGGTTTCATGCTTTATTCTGCTATTTGGCATATTCGGATTCAGAGACATCACAGTACTTAACGACACCTCGCATTACTATGGTTTCTACTACCTAAAATCTCACTTGCTGAGCTACAAGACAGAGCCTGTTACCACCTTTCATCTGCTGGATAAATTTGAGTATGGATTCCAGGTTCTTATCCACCTGCTGGTACAATATGTATCGAAGAATCCCTATACCATCATCATCTTTTCGAGTCTGGTGATTACCATCGGCGAACTATGGGTTATCGACAAGTATGCTAAGGACATAGCCAAGGTATGTTTTTACATGCTGGTGGCCAGTTTGTTTTTTACTCATTACTGCGTTATCCGACAAGCCTTTGCACTCATCTTCTTCTACGTAGCATTCGGCTATTTGGAGAAGGGCAAAACTGGCAAGTACTATCTGTTGATACTACTGGCAGGCATGTTTCACTATTCTGCCCTTGTACTTCTTGTGCTGCCTGTTGCCATACGCATAAAACCATCCAAAAGGAATGCAGCCATCACAATCTGCGCAGCACTTTTGTTAGCAGTATTCCTGTTCGAGATACTGTCGCTATTAGGATTACGCGATCATCCATACTATCAGAATGCAGTACAGAAAGGGGCACTTTCGATGATAGGTTTGGTTGACTTACTGTTTATGTGTGCATTCCTTGCATTATGTCTCTGGGCACAAAAGCTTAACCAAGCCGCTCCCATGAAGCCCGCATACTTCTGGGTATTCCTCACGGCCTTTTGCGTTTGCTTGTTGGCACCAGTCATCTACCCGATCTCGCGCATAAACGAATACCTGTGGCCATTCATGATATTCCAACTCCTCCGATATATCAATCCTGCAGCTATGCGCCAACCATGCGGACAACCTAACAACAAGGCCAACAGCTTACTCCGCATCATGGTTATAACGCTATTTGCCATCAAGCTGATAGGCATTAACACCATCCGACCGGAGTGGTTGCATGTTGATGATTATCAGTTCTACGATTTCTCGAAAACGCATCACACCTACAATCTGTATCCACAAGAATGATAGATAGCATCAAAGAAAAATATCAGCAGATAAAGGTCTCGGATATTGCCCAGAGAATGAGGAGCGGAGCCTTTTGGTCGTTCACAGGAACAGCCTTAGGCAAGTTTCTGGTTTTTCTGAGCGGCATACTGTGTGCTCGCATTCTTGGTAAAGAGCAGTTTGGACAGCTGGGCATGGTGCGTTCAACACTTGGTATGTTTATCATTCTTGGAGCAGGCGGAATAGGCGTAACAGCAACCAGATACATAGCGGCGTTTAGGAAAGAGCAGCAAGCCCATGCAGCCTCAATCTATCGTATGTCGTTTCTATTCTCATTAACACTGGGCATCGCCATCACAGCTCTCGCACTTGCCACTTCACAGTTCCTGTCGGCCGAATATCTGAAAGTCCCTGAACTCACCAAACCCTTACTCATCGGTAGTGTGATACTGCTATTATCGATATTAAACAGCTCGGAGAACGGTACACTGGCTGGCCTCGAAGATTTCAAGTCGATAGCCATCAACACGCTGATAGGTAGCTTTTTCGAGGCCGCCTGTATGGTTGTGGGAGCCTATTTCTATCAGTTAGAAGGTGCTGTAGCAGGTTTCGCAATAGGCGTACTGTGTTTGTATATCGCCAACAAGCTGTCGGCCATCAGGGCACTCAATAAAGCTGGCATATCAGCCTACGTGAAAAGCGTTTATAGGGAAGATTGGGCACTAATATTCAGTTACAGCATACCCGCCACCCTGTCGGCACTCACAGTCACCCCTGTTTTCTGGTTGGTTCGCTACATGTTGGTAAGAGCCAGTAATTATGGTGAATTAGGTATCTTTGAGGCTGCCGACCAATGGAAGGTGATGCTGCTATTTGTGCCAGGTGCCATCTGTCAGATTGTGCTTCCAATCATGTCGAGCATTACCGACCACCGTCTATTCCGTAAAGCCCTTATAGGCAACCTGGCCTTGATTGGTGGCATTGCTGCCATATTAGCCTTAGTATCGTGGTTTGTAGCACCGATACTGATGCCGCTTTATGGCAGAACATTTACCGATACCGCCACCCTAATAGCATTGGCATTCTCAACCATCCCCACTGCGCTTGCACAGATTCTGGAGATGACACTTTATAGCAGAGAAAAGATGTGGACCAGCTTTGGCTTTAACATCGTTTGGGGCATCTCGACAGTAGCGTTAGCCTATCTGTTTCTCGAGAACCAACAAGGTGCCTTTGGTATTGCGATGGCCATACTCCTGGCATATATACTTAAGCTGTTATGTATGGGTAGCTATCTGTCGATTATTACAAAAGGAGGCAAGCAATGATTACGTTCAGCATCATCATACCAACCTATAATCAGTTGCCTTTGCTAAAGCGGGCACTTGAGTCGGTTCTGCATCAACAGGGTGCTGACTATGAGGTAATCGTGACTGATGATTCGGATAACGATGAGATTTGCACATATATAGAAGCCCTTGATAAACAAACAATTAAATACTTTCATCACAACTCAACCGGAAGAGCTGCAGACAATTGGAACTTCGGCTTGTCGAAGGCTGAGGGGAAGTTTGTAATAGTGATGCACCACGACGAAGCAATGGCAAGCAGTAATCACTTGAGTATGATGGCTCAGGCTTTGACTGATGCCGATGTGGCGATTGCCGACGTAGAGGTGATGAATAGCGGCAAGCAAAGTAGCAGATGGCTATCCCACCTTACCAAGAAGTTTTTTTGCAAGCATCCAGAATGGCTCTTCCTACAGAATGCCATCGGGCCTACTGCCTGTATCGCATTAAAGCGCGATCAGCTACAGCCATTCAATCCGGATTTGAAATGGCTGATAGATATAGAGTGGTACTATCGCCTACTAAAAGATAAGCGTGTATCAATCTGCAACACCTGCAAGGTACAATCTACCCACGGACATGCAGGACAGATTAGTCAGCAACTGGATATCATGCAGGCATTCAATCAAGATAAAGCCATCATCTGTCAGACTCATGGCACCGATGTAAGCCTGATGCTGTGGCTATATGATCACTTGATATTAGGAACCAAACGATTATTACGACGGATATGAGGATAGTAAATGTGTTAGGTGGTCTGGGCAATCAGATGTTTCAGTTTGCTCTTTACAAGGCACTGCAAAAGCAGCACCCTGAGGAGCGTGTGCTGTTAGACCTGCACTGCTTTAACGGCTATCACAAGCATCGCGGTTTTGAAATAGGCAGCGTGTTTGGCGCCACCTATGAAGAGGCCACATTGAAAGAAGTAGCTCGTTTGGCCTATCCCTACCCTAACTACCAATGTTGGCGAATAGGCAGCAGAATTCTACCTGTACGCAAAACCATGCTAAAGGAGGAACCAAACTTCACGCTGGAACCATTAGCACTCACCAGACCAAATAGTACTTACTACGACGGCTATTGGCAGCATGAGGATTATTTTAAGCACATCCGCGAGGAAATACTTACCATTTTTGCATTCCCTGCATTCAACGACGAGCGCAATATAGCAACTTCAGAGTTGGCTGCAAACACTAACAGCTGCAGCATTCACATCAGACGTGGTGACTACCTTACCGACCCACTACGCAAAGGAACCACCAATGGTAACTACGTGATAGCTGCCATCGAAAAAATGCAGCAAGAGGTTAAGCCAGAAAAATGGCTGGTCTTTTCTGATGACATCGCCTGGTGCCAGCAGCATCTGGCCTCCATACTTGACACAACAAACACCATATATGTAGATTGGAATACAGGCGACAAAAGCATTCATGATATGCACCTAATGGCCAACTGTAGGCATCATATTATCGCCAACTCATCCTTCTCGTGGTGGGGCGCATGGCTCAGCAAACAAGAAGGTGTAACCATTGCACCAATCAATTGGATGAACCTAAAGGATGTATGTTCGCCAGTGCCTGATAACTGGATAAAAATATGAATAGGATATCTGTTCTCATATCAGTATATAGCAAGGAAAAACCTGCGTATCTGCAGCAAAGCCTTAACAGCATCTTCGCCCAGACGATGCCGCCTGATGAGGTGGTGCTGGTTGAAGACGGGCCACTGTCTGAACCGCTCTTGGCTGTGATAGAATCATATGCACAACAACATCAGAAACTCCACGTCGTAAAACTACCTACGAATGTAGGCCTAGGCCTTGCACTCAATGAAGGATTGAAGCATTGCAACTACAATCTGATTGCGCGTATGGACTCGGATGACATCATGAAACCTGAGCGCTTAGCTAAGCAAGCAGCTTATCTTGATCAGCACCCGGATACAGCTATTGTTGGTTCGTGGACAGAAGAGTTCAGAGACAGCATTAACGAATCATGCACCATCCGTAAGGTGCCTGAAACACACGAACAGTTGATAGCCTTTAGCAAGCGCCGTAATCCAATGAACCACCCAACAGTGATGTTCCGCAAGCAAGCTGTTGAGGCTGCAGGCAGTTATCGGCATTGTCTGCTATTTGAGGATTACGACCTGTGGGTAAGAATGATGAGCCAAGGTTCACACTTCTACAACCTGCAAGAGCCGTTACTCTATTTCCGAGTATCGAACGACTTTTTTAAACGTCGTGGAGGCTGGGATTATATCCGTCAGGAAATCAAGTTTCAACAGTCGTTACACAAAATGGGACATATCGGTTTTGCTACTATGATACAGAACATCATGATGCGTACCATATTAAGAATGATACCCAACAAATGGCGACAAAAAAGCTATCTTTTCTTGCTGCGGAAATAATAAATTGAGAGATTTCACGTTTAATATATTATTAAGGAACTAAAGAATATTGGATGGAGCAAAATTACTCGTATATATATGATGGAATGAACGCCTTTGAGAAAGAAGTCAAGCGATGGATTGATTTCTTTTTCGCAGGTATATGTCTGATTGTATTCTCACCATTGTTTTTAGCTTGTTATATTGCTATCAAGCGCGACCACGATGGTCCTGTGATATTTAAGCAAGAACGTATAGGCCGATTCGGGAGACCGTTTACTATTTATAAGTTTCGCAGCATGACAGTTAACGCCGAAGCCAAGGGACCGCAACTATGTAGTGAGCACAAAGACAAGCGTCTTACCAAAACAGGAAAGTTCCTGCGCGAGCATCATCTCGACGAACTACCTCAGCTTTGGAATATTTTCATTGGCGACATGGCCTTTATCGGTCCACGTCCAGAACGCAAATTCTATATCGACCAGATTATCCAGCACGATCCACGTTACACATATCTTTATCAGATACGTCCAGGCATCACATCAATGGCCACACTCTATAACGGCTACACCGATACGATGGAGAAAATGCTGAAACGATTAGAAATGGATCTTGACTATCTGAAGAATCGCTCATGGTGGCTCGATGGAAAGATTCTCTGTCTTACTTTCCTCAAAATTGCTTTTGGAAAAAAGTTCTAATACTTTCTGAACTCCAAATGTGAGGCAGAATTATCAAGTACCATCCTGCTACTGGTTAATTCTGAGATGTAAAATTCGGTTGTAGTATCGCTAATGCCATATGGTATTAGCAGATCAGCATTCTGGAGGGCGACATCGTCAGAGTCACGATCCACTCTGTAAGGATCCGAAAGCTTTAGTTTTTCGCCTTCACGAGTGAAACTCATCACAATATCCTGATGCACTTTTTTCACATCACGCAGTTCCAGAATGTGTCCTTGAAAAGCCCATGTGATACCAGGTGAAGATGTCATCTGCCAAAAACCATCAAGATTTCCATTGTCAGAATCTTCTTTATCACAACTGACTAGTAACATGGTTACACCGATTATTATATATAATAAACGCTTCATCTTTACGAACTGTTATTTAATTAATCCTGTTTTAACGATAGACAGCTGAATACCAAAATTGTCACCTCGCAATTTACCGAAGTCGGCAGCAACAGCACCTTTTATGCTCCAACCATCCTTCAGCATGTAATCAGCCTCAGCCATACAACTAATATTCTCCATGGGGTTGTCTGGCAGGTAATAATATGAGCCATAACTCCTTTGCCAAGACGCCAGCACACGATAATTCAACTGGTGCATGGGCGAACCGCTAATACCTAAATGCCAAGCCACAAAGCGGTTATGTTCCACCTCAATATGCCCATCGGTATTATATAGAGGAGATAGATAAAGCGGATTACCCATCACCTGTCCCCAATGCTGCCAACCTGTATAGAGATGATGATTATAGTAATTGTCGCGACCACTTATTTGGTAGCCTACATTACTAGTCTTATCATGATAAACCGGCCCTGCCTGATACTTGGTATAAATGTACTCTACAACAATATTGTTTAGCCACGTATTATCTTTCAGTTTCAGTTCGGCACCTAACAGCCAATCCTTAAAGTCATACCAGAAGTACTTATCACCACTCTTATTCACATGAAACATCATAGAGTTATCCTCGAAAAACTGATCGGCATATACAGCCAGATTCCATGTGGGTTGATCGTAACTAAAACGTGCTACCCACGCCCCCAACTGGTTACCTTCGGCATTTTTAAAATCGCCATCGGTAGCATCTGTACCGCCAGGAATAAAGGCATTCTTAAAAGCTCTCAGTCCCCCATCATTGTCATACACCTTTTCTACTCCATTCTCAAACAAATGCGAAGTGCCTCCAAACTGACAAGCCATTTCCAAGCCTAACTCAGCAGTAAAGTTGCCTGGACCAATCTTCAGATATCCAGCCTTACTATGGTAAAGCGTGCCCTCTGTATAACGATTCTGGGGGGCTACAAAATCCTTCTGCCAACCATCGTCGGTGGTTTTACCGTAAGCAATATGCCCTTTCAGCGCCAACCACTTATTTGTACCAGGTATTGTCCAATATTCAGGCAGAGCCAATCGTACTTGTGGCACAGGACGAGCATTGATGCCCAGCGTCTGTGAGCCAGAACTCAGTTCCTGATTCTTCAGCTCCAGGGGATATTCCTTGGCGCCAACAGTAAGCGTACCCTTAAGCCAGCGAGCTTCAACATAGGCCTGCTGCACTACCAAAGTACTTGTGAGCCCTGCGGCTACAGCTACATCAACACCATAGCCTACTCCCCACTTCCTGCCATTGTCGGCCGAAAGAGGTCTGGACAGGGCACCACGCAGATAGCCATTAGTCGTTTTCAGCGAACTGAGACCATACTTATTGGCATTGAGCCATAAGGGGGTGTTATCGCCAATTGAGAGTGTAGTCTGCAACTCGGCTCGATAGCAAAGGCTATCAGTAAGCGAACGTTGCTGTGCGCTCAGAGCCAAGGGACTACACATTATTATTAATATAGATAGTATTTTCTTCATTCTGGGGGCAAAGGTACTAATAAAAAGTGAAAAGCGAAAAGTGAAAAGTGAAAAAATAAGGGAAATAGGGATTTTCCTCCACCTGTTTAGGGAAAATCCTTTGTATATGATGCAAAAATGTTGTTCCTTTGCAATGTGAATAATAAAAAAGAATGTCGAACGTTTTCGAAAGTGAGAGCAGAACAAGCTTGCTTGGTATGCCGAACGTAGAAAAGGTAAAACAAAGTTTAACAATTAAAACGATACGATTATGAAGAAGATGTTTTTCGCACTGATGGTGATGCTGACCTCTACAATGGCAGCTAGTGCAATGAGCTACGAGCAGGCTCGCAACGAAGCCCTGTTCCTCACCGATAAGATGGCGTACGAGCTGAATCTCACTGACGAGCAGTATGAGGCTGCATATGAAATAAACCTCGACTATCTGATGGGAGTAGCCGGACGCGATGATGTTTTTGGCACATATTGGGAGCGTCGCAATCTGGATTTGAGCTATATCCTGTACGATTGGCAGTGGAATGCATACATTGCTGCTTCATATTTCTACCGTCCACTGTATTGGGAGGCTGGATATTGGCACTTTGGAATATATCGTATATATCCACATCGTGATTTCTTCTACTTCGGACGTCCTCACTTCTATGCTACTTACCGTGGTGGACATGCTTGGCACATCCATGGCGCTCGTGGCTACTACTACGGACACAGAAACCACTTCCGTCCTGCTCACAGAGAGCACTTCGGTATGCATGACCGCTGGAATCGTGGAGACTTCCGCAATCCTCGTCATAGCTCAACACGTGTAACAGGTCGTCACCACGACAACAATCGCATCGAAGGCCGCCCAAACAACCATCGCATCGAAGGCCGCCCAAACAACCATCGCATAGAGAATCACTCTGGTAATCGTCACGACGACGTATATCGCCACTCTGATTCACATCGCAATAACACCTCGTTTGGTGGCTATCGCAATGGATCACACAGCAGCAGTTCGCACAGCGTTGGCTCGCATAGCAGTTCTCACAGTGGTTCTCATGGAACTCGCAGTATAGGTGGCGGCTCACATAGTAGCTCAAGCCACTCTCATGGCGGAGGTTCGCATGGTGGAGGCTCACGTGGTGGTGGTCGAAGATAACCTATAGTTCGAGTGTACGAACCTCAGCATTCGACATCCTCTGAATATCGCTCATTGATTTTTGATAATAAACTGATTGTATAGCTTTGTTGATGATGCCATGGCCTACGGCCAACACCTTCTTTCCAGGAAATGTCCGCTTGACATAAGCGATGAATTCGCCAGCCCTGGAAAGAAGGTTTTCTAATGTTTCTATGTCATCAGGCCATGTCTCACCTTTTAAGTCTGGAATATATCGCCCGGTAAAACTTCCCCAGTCTCGCTCACGGAGCAATGGAGTAGACAGCACCTCAAGATGATGTGGCTCTGCAATTATCTTAGCTGTATCAACAGACCGCTTCAGATCGCTGGCAATCACCACATCTAAAGGTTTATTCTTCCATTCCTTACTGAACTCGCGGGCTTGTTTTATACCATTCTCATTCAGCTGTCCCTGAGTCTGTCCTTGCATTATCTGGTTGGCGTTATCTACCGTTTCGCCATGTCTAACTAAGTATAAAGTTGTCATTATCATTTAATTTTTGGTGCAAAAATACATAATTATTTGTTGATTCCACCTTATTTTATTATATTTGCAGCGTAAAACTTAGAAATTATAAAGATGAAGATATTACAAAGTTCCATTTTCCGTGCCATTTGTGCCATAGCCATTGGTATCATGTTGATAAAGTTTCCTGATAATACTGTAACTTGGATTACAGTAGCTATTGGAATACTCTTCCTATTGTCAGGAGTCATTTCTGTAGTAGTTTATTTCAATGCAAGCAAGCATGTATCCGATTATAAGATTATGGATTCAAACGGCCATGTAATTGCTGGTGAGAAACCAACTTTTCCATTGGTTGGCTTAGGTAGTATCATTCTCGGATTATTACTTGCTCTGACTCCAAGCATTTTCATCAAGGCTCTTATGTATATAATCGGAGCCATATTAATACTTGGCGCCATCAATCAATTTATGGTTTTGGTCAGAGGCCGCAGATTCGGAAAAATAGGCTTTGGTTATTGGATATTCCCATCGCTGATTCTTCTTACAGGTCTATACGTAATGCTTAAACCTATGGATCCTGCAAGTTTAGCAATGATTATTCTGGGTTGGTGTTCACTTCTTTATGGTGTAACTGAAATCATTAACTCTCTGAAAATTCACTCTAACAGACGTAAAGCAGAGAAAGTTCAGGAAATCCCTGTTGCAGAAGAAGTAAAAGATGAAAATGAAGTTACGGAAGTGACTACACTCCCGTAACTATTCCCTCAATATATGTCTTAAGGATGTGGATACCCGTACGGTTATCCCCTCCCCAAGGTACTATAAGGTCAGCGAATTTCTTTGTTGGCTCAATAAACTGTTCATGCATAGGCTTAAGAACCTTCTCATAACGATCAAGAACCATATCAACAGTACGTCCACGTTCTACCACATCACGACGTATGTTTCTAATCAATCTTACATCGCTATCAGTATCAACAAAGATCTTCAAATCCATCATATCACGCAGCTTCTTATAGTGCAAAGCCATGATTCCCTCGATAATAATCACAGGCTTTGGTTCTACGTGAATGGTTTCCTTCTGACGGTTGCTCTCAATATATGAATAGGTAGGCTGTTCAATTGCCTCACCACTCTTCAACTTCTTTATATGCTCTGTAAGCAACTTCCAGTCGAAAGCATCAGGATGGTCAAAATTGATAGCCTTACGTTCTTCCGGTGTCATTCCTGTGGTATCGTTATAATACGAGTCGAGGGGAACAACTGCCGCACAATGTGGTGGCAGAGCTTTGGCTATTCGCTTAACAACGGTAGTTTTGCCAGAACCTGTACCGCCTGCAATTCCAATAATTGTCATAATTCAAGGTATTTAAAAACTATATTATAATAATCTGCTTTACGTTCAGCCCGCATTGGATAGGCTCTTGAGCTGCTTGGCATGCGATATAGCCTCAGTTCGCGGTCATCAAGAAGAAATTCTGCGAACTCACCCACTTTAGGGCTCTTGATTCCATAATGATTACAGAAGACATCCGTAGCCAATTGACCTGCTGTTATCACTGCCTTACATTCAGGCAATGTCCGCAGCATACCATCCAAATCCGTCTCTTCTACTATTTCAAGATCCTTGTCAGATGCATTATCCTTTGTTCTGCGGATTTTTGTTGCTGTATCATACATCGCAATTCCTTTTTCATTAAGGAACGGAATAATGCTATCCAGATTATAGCGTTTCTCCTGTTCTAATACAAAATGCTGCTTATCGCCATAGAAACAGATTCCAAAGATACGCCACATGTCGTTGATGAAGTTGGGATAATAGAAACGCATACACCATCGCTTCTCTGCAGGAGGGAATGTACCAAGCATAAGCAATTTTGCGTTCTCAGGCAGAAAAGGCTCGAAGGGATGTTTCTCTATAATCTCACTCATCACTTTTTCTTCAGATAAACAAGCGTTGGCAAATGGTCACTAAATCCATTTAGCCATTTTCCCCCAGCACTTGTACGCAAAGTATTACCTCTATGCTCACCTTCTTGCTGTATCAGATAATCACGGCGGAATATCTGATAATCCAGAAGTTTCAAAGTCGAGTAATCCTTTGTACCTGACTTGTCAAGCAGATTTGCAGAAAGGATAATCTGATCAAACAGATTCCATGAGCCTTGGAATTGTAGAGTTCCGTGGCCAGCAGCCAGTACATTCCACCAAGGATTCCATAGTCCACCCTCTTCTACCTCACTTATCTCGCGCTTTGCACCAAGGCACTTTGCCATAGAAGCATCCTGGGGGTCATCATTCATATCACCCATAATAAAAAGCTTCACATTAGGATCATCCTTCTGCAGTGAATCTTTAACAACCCTTAGTTGCGTTCCTCCATCTTCACGAGCATACGATTTTGCCCCACGTGAAGGCAGATGGTTTACTATTATAGTAACGTGTTCCTTAGCCAAAGTTCCACTAACCACCAAGAAACCACGAGTTGTCCTATCTGCATCCTCTGGTCTATTATATATATAAGGTATAAGCTTAAAGTTTCTCACCTTAAACAATTGAGGATTATAGAGCAATGCGCAATCTATTCCTCGCTTATCAGGTCCCTCTACGTGAACAAACTGGATGTTACGGGCTTTCAGTACTGGTTGATTACAGAGGTCTACTAAACACTTTGCATTCTCAACCTCAGCAACACCGATAGCAGCACATCCAATACCGGGCAACTTGTCAGTACCCATCTCGGCCAACACACGAGCCATATTATTCAATTTTGCTTTGTATTTCTCGCCAGTCCATTTGAATGAGCCTTCTGCTAAGAATTCGTAATCATTCTTTCCTTCGTCATGGCATGTATCAAACAGATTTTCAAGGTTATAAAATCCTATACCATAAATATTCTGTCCATTTTTATCCTTAGCCGAACATACACCCAGAACAAGAAGCGAAATAAGCAATAAAAGTTGTTTTCTGTACATAATCAGTTATATTTTGTTGCAAAAATAGCATAAAAATCCGAGTAAACAAAGAAAAAAGCACAAAAAGTTTGTAAATTCAGAAAAATATTCGTAACTTTGCACCCGCTTTATGCGAAATTAGTATTTATAACATTAATATTTAAACTCAAAATGAAAAAAGGTATTCATCCAGAAAACTATCGCCCCGTCGTATTCAAGGATATGTCCAACGGCGATATGTTCCTTACGAAGTCTACTGCAAAGACAAATGACACTGTAGAGTTCGAAGGCGAAACTTACCCAGTGGTAAAAGTCGAAATCTCTAGCACCTCTCACCCATTCTACACAGGTAAGAGCAAGCTCGTTGACACAGCAGGACGTGTTGATAAGTTCATGAGCCGCTACGGTAAGGCTGCGAAGAAGTAAGATAAAACCGCAAAGAACGTTTAAAGATGCGTCCATGGTAGTTGCATATGCCAAGGCCGCATCTTTTTATATTATTACAACCACATAAAATGAAAACAGTTTACGACTTCACTGTCAAGGACAGAAAAGGCAAAGACGTATCCCTTAAGGAATACGCAAATGAAGTATTGCTTATTGTGAATACAGCAACCAAGTGTGGATTCACCCCACAATACGACGAGCTGGAGAAACTATATGAGCAGTATCACAGTCAGGGATTCGAGATTCTTGATTTCCCATGTAACCAATTTGGACAGCAGGCTCCTGGTACCGATGAGAGCATCCATGAGTTCTGCAAGCTTAACTTTGGCACAGAATTCCCCCGTTTTAAGAAAATTAAGGTTAATGGCGATGACGCCGAACCTCTTTATAAATTCCTGCAGGAGCAGAAAGGTTTTGCCGGTTGGGACATGAGCCACAAAATTGCTCCGATTCTCGAAGACATGCTATCAAAAGAGGATCCAGATTACAAGCAGAAACCTGATATTAAGTGGAACTTCACCAAGTTCCTTATTAATAAGAAAGGTCAGGTTGTTGCACGCTTCGAGCCTACAGAGAATATCGAAAACATCGCAAAGCAAATCGAGGAATTGCTCAAGTAATTTACAGTTATGAAGACCAAGTGTTTAATAATAGGTAGTGGTCCTGCAGGATATACCGCAGCAATCTACGCCTCACGCGCAAACCTCAATCCTATTGAGTACAGCGGCATGCAACCTGGTGGTCAGCTTACTCAGACTACTGAGGTCGAGAATTTCCCTGGCTATCCTCAGGGTGTTGATGGAAATCAGATGATGATGGATCTGCGCGAACAAGCCGAACGTTTTGGAACGGACATCCGCGATGGAGAAATTATTAAAGTTGACTTCTCCAAAGCACCCTATATATGTAATGCTGATGATGGCACAGAGATCGAAGCTGATACCGTTATCATTGCTACAGGCGCATCCGCCAAGTATCTGGGACTCGATGATGAGCGCAAGTACAACGGACAAGGTGTCTCTGCCTGTGCTACATGCGACGGATTCTTCTATCGCAAGAAGACTGTTGCCGTAGTTGGTGGTGGTGACACTGCTTGCGAAGACGCTCTCTATTTGGCAGGACTTGCAAAGAAAGTATATCTTATTGTCCGCAAACCATTCCTCCGTGCCTCTCAGGTAATGCAGCAGCGAGTTAAGGAAAACGAGAATATTGAAATCCTGTTCGAACATAACACGCTGGGGCTTTATGGCGAAAATGGTGTAGAGGGAGCTCATTTGGTTAAGCGTAAGGGCGAACCAGACGAGGAGATGGTTGATATTGCTATCGACGGTTTCTTCCTTGCTATTGGTCACAAACCTAATACAGACATTTTTAAAGAGTGGTTGGACATGGACGAGGTCGGCTATCTTAAGAAGATAGACGGCACACCTAAGACAAAGATTCCCGGAGTATTTGTTGCAGGTGATTGTGCCGACCCTGTATATCGTCAAGCAATCTCTGCTGCAGGTTCTGGCTGTCAGGCTGCAATCGAAGCAGAACGATTCTTATTAAACAGATAAGTATATATAATCAGAAAAGGCTCGTTTCACAACGAACCTTTTCCTTAATTACTTAAAAAACTAAATTAATCAACCATAAACCTTAACCATTAAAATCTTTTTCTGATGCAAAGATATATCATTAAAATTAAATGAATGTTCATTTATAGTTTTTTGATGTTTAAAATGCGTGAAATAACGCAAATTCAACATTTTCTCATCGATTTTAAACATTTTAACTCTTAAAACATTAAATTTTATCGAAAAATAGGCGATAATTCCGAAATTTTATCTATTTTTGCACTTATAAAAGTTACCTATAATGTACAGCCGTATACTATTAACCCTATTAGTAATAGCTTTAATCGCTATTATTTTCTTCGCAGGACGTCTATTATACCTGCGAAGCCAAAGACTACGGAGACGTTTACAGATGAGTGCTATCTTTACTAATATTACACACGAACTCCTTACCCCATTATCTGTTATTTCTGCTTCGGTAGACAAACTTCGTGACACAGAACCAGAATATAGTCACGAGTACGACTTGATGCAATTCAACATACAACGTATGGTGCGATTACTGCAACAGATACTAGAAACAAGCAAATCAGAAGCTGGTCAACTTAGGTTACTTGTTTCGCAAGGTGACGTCATGAAGTATATCCGTGAAACATCCGAATGCCTTGAACCTCTTATATTAAAAAAAGACATGAAGTTTACCATCAATTGCCAGCCAGAAAGCATGATGGGATGGATTGATACCGATAAACTCGACAAGATAATTTATAATTTATTGTCTAATGCGGCAAAATATGGTCGTGAAGGAGGGCGTGTATCTATAGATGCTTTTACGAACGAAACTTTTAACGAAATAATAATAAAAGTTAGCGATGATGGCGAGGGGATTCCACCAAAACAGATGAAACACCTGTTCAAGCGATTCCATGATGGTGATTATCGCCAGCACCAGACTATAGGTACAGGACTTGGTTTGTCTCTTACACAGGATTTAGTTTATCTAAACCACGGAACCATTGATTGCAAGAGCGAAGTTGGGCAAGGAACTGTGTTTACAGTTAAACTACCTATTTATAAAGACGCTTTCGCACCTGACCAGATCGACGAAAAGAACATGATTGATTTCAATATACCTAAGAATGCCATCATTGATTTCAATACTATCATCCCAGATGTAAACTATGAACCAGAAGACACATCAGAGGAGGATGGCTACAAGCTACTGGTTGTAGAAGATAATCTTGAATTGCTAATGCTTATGCAACAACTGCTTAAGACCACTTATCGTGTATATATAGCACGTAATGGAAAGGAGGCAATGAAGGTTATCAAAGAAAAAGAACTTGATTTGATTATATCGGATGTTATGATGCCTGAGATGGATGGTCTTGAGCTTACTCGTACCATAAAAGGAGATCCTAATTACAGTCATCTCCCCATCATACTGCTCACTGCCAAAACTCAGGAGCAGGATGTCAAGGAGGCTTTGCAATATGGCGCCGATGAGTATCTAAGGAAACCATTCCGACTGGGAGATCTTAAGTTGCGCATAGATAACATTATCGAGAATCGCAAGCGCATGCAGACAGAACTCAGTCAGATGACAGAAGAGGAAGTTGTCAAGACCATTGCGAAGACGCCTAGTCCAGATGAAATCTTTGTTAATCAGGCACTGGAACTTGTACATGCCCATATCGATGATGAAAGCTATGATCGTGATGCTTTGGCTGCAGATATGGGTGCCAGCGCCTCTACCTTATATAATAAGCTACGCTCGATTACAGGCATGCATGTTTCTGCATTTATCCGTGACATCAGAATGAAAGAAGCCAAGCGCCTGGCTATGGCGAATCCAAATCTCAGAGTAAGCGATTTGGCCTATAGTGTTGGATTCCATGATCCCCGCTATTTTGCTACATGCTTCAAGAAACAGTTTGGCACTCAGCCAAAGGAGTTTCTCGAGAGCTTACAGAAAGAAGAGCAAGGAAAGTAAGTGTCCCATTCATCATCAGCAATTCATAGCCAAACCTATAACCTGTAAGATTCCAGGTTAAAGTATCTATGGCATAGCACACCAATGGCGACGCTATACATATATATGGCACATATTTGTCACAAGGCTTTCGTTTGGTAAGCATTCCAAAGGCAAATAATCCTAATAATGGGCCATAGGTATATCCACACATCACATAGATAGCATCAATCACACTTGTTGAGTTCAGCATTCTGAACAGCAACACCATAACCACAAATAATATACTGATTAACAGATGAACTTTCTTCCTAAGTTTCTCATCACCTGCCCTACCCTTTATGTCAACACAGAAACTCGTAGTAAGTGATGTCAAGGCCGAATCGGCACTCGAGAAAGCAGCCGCCACGATACCTATCGAGAATGGTATCAATACTGACAGTCCACTTTTTTGAACATATTCAGGTAACAAAGCATCCGATACTCCTTTTTCACCAAGCATAACAAGAAGCACACCGAGTGACAGGAACAACAGATTTGCAGGAACAAAGGCTACACCATATGTACACATATCTTTCTGAGCCTCACGCAAGGTCTTGCAAGTCATGTTCTTCTGCATCATATCCTGGTCAAGACCAGTCATCACTATCACAATAAAGACACCACTAAGAAATTGCTTCCAGAAGTTCTGTTTCGAAACCCAATCATCAAACACAAATATTCTACTATGCTCATCAGAAGCAATAGCACTAACTGCCTCAGGAATTGTCATTCCAAGCTCTCCTATTACCTTATATATAATAAGGAGTAGCGCAGAGAACAGACAAAGCGTTTGGAACGTATCTGTCCAGACCAGCGTTTTTATGCCTCCCCCACGTGTATAAAGCCATATCAGCACAACCATAACCGAGATTGTGACTACAAACGGGATACCCAAAGCATCGAACACAAACTGCTGCAGAATTATACATACCACATAGAAACGTGCCACAGCACCTGCCATCTTCGACAACAGGAAGAACGAAGCTCCGGTCTTATAGGCCCGTTGTCCCATACGTTTTCCAAGATATGAGTAGATGGTGGTTAGATTAAGCCGATAATACAACGGCAGCAGGATGAATGCTACAGCGATATATCCAAGTATAAAACCCAGACATGTCTGCATATAAGTCATATTGATACTGGTAACCATACCTGGTACCGACACAAATGTAACACCAGATATTGATGCACCTATCATACCAAAAGCCACCATATACCACGGTGACTGACGATTTCCACGAAAGAAAGTATCGTTCGTTGCTCTACGTCCTGTAAGTCTGCTAATAACAAACAGAACTGCAAAATAACCCAATATTATTGCAATCATCCACATAATCGGATGCAAAGATACACTTTTTTTAGAAATTATCAATCATCAATTCTCAATTTTCAATTAAATGTGTTATCTTTGCAGGCGGTAATCGGCTTTGCCGCTTGCCTAAGCAAGAATTCCTAATTCTAAAACTTAATTATTATGTCTAAACAGAAAAAATTCATCCTCCAAGAGAGTGAGATTCCAACACAGTGGTACAACATTCAGGCAGATATGCCTAATAAGCCAATGCCTCCCATTCACCCAGCAACTAAGCAGCCTCTGGGTGTAGACGACCTTGCCCACATTTTCCCACGCGAATGCTGTGTACAAGAACTGGATACAGAACACCGTTGGATAGACATACCTGAAGATGTACTTGAGAAGTACAAGTACTACCGCTCTACTCCACTTGTTCGCGCCTATGCTCTCGAAGAGGCACTCGGCACCCCTGCTCATATCTATTTCAAGAACGAGAGTACCAACCCACTTGGTTCACATAAAATCAACTCTGCCCTGCCTCAGTGCTACTACGCCAAGCAGGAAGGCACCACTAACGTTACCACCGAGACCGGTGCTGGTCAGTGGGGTGCTGCTCTCAGCTATGCAGCAAAGATCTATGGTCTCGACTGCGCCGTTTATCAGGTAAAGATTACCATGCAGCAGAAGCCATATCGTTCTTCTATTATGCGTACTTTCGGTGCTGTGGTCGAGGGTTCACCATCTATGTCAACCCGTGCCGGTAAAGATATCCTCACCAGAGATCCTAACCATTCTGGTTCTCTTGGAACAGCTATCTCTGAGGCTGTAGAGCTGGCAACAACCACTCCTAACTGTAAGTACACGCTGGGATCTGTACTCAACCACGTAGGTTTGCATCAGACGATTATCGGTCTTGAGGCCGAGAAGCAGATGCAGATGGCTGGCGAATATCCCGACATCGTCATCGGTTGCTTCGGTGGTGGTTCTAACTTCGGTGGTATCTCATTCCCATTCATGCGTCATAACCTGAGTGGTGAGCGTCACACTGAGTTTATAGCTGCCGAGCCCGACAGCTGTCCTAAGTTGACTCGCGGCCAGTTCCGCTACGACTTTGGCGACGAGGCTGGTTATACCCCACTGCTGCCTATGTACACTTTGGGTCATAACTTCAAGCCAAGTAATATCCATGCAGGCGGTCTGCGCTATCATGGTGCTGGCATGATTATCTCTCAACTTATCAAAGATGGTTTGATGCACGGAGTTGACATTCCACAACTCGAAACCTTCGAGGCTGGTATGCTCTTCGCTCGTACCGAGGGTATCATTCCTGCTCCAGAGAGTTGTCACGCCATCGCAGCTACTATCCGCGAGGCCAACAAGTGCAAGGAGAGTGGTGAACAGAAGGTTATCCTCTTCAATCTCTCTGGTCACGGACTTATCGACATGCCAAGCTACGAGTCGTACATCAAGGGCGACTTGCAGAACTACAAAGTGACTGACGAGATGATTGCCGAGAACCTTGCAGAACTCGATAAGCAACAATAATAAAGATTAATCCCCGCTAGGATTTCCTGGCGGGGATTACTATATCTTAGAAGATTCTACCTGTTATTGTTAGTTTCAGTACGGGGTAGAACGTCAGCTTGTCAATAACCTTCGACAGATCGTCGTCTGTTTTATTATCATCACTAATGTCAAGCTTATTACCATTCTGGTAAACCTTCATCTTTCCCATAAACTGGCATCCCATCTCAAAACGGCAGCTTATACGATGTTGTGGAACTAGTCGACCGAAGCCAAGACCGACATAAGGGCGGAACTTGTTTACACGAATATCGCCTGTAATACTACCATTATCATCGAACTTAACATCATACTTATCAAGTTCTGCTGAGAAATTGTCTTTCATACCAGGATATTCCTTAATTATATTCTCCACAAGATCGCTGTGACCTGTAATCTTTGCTATCTTCTCACCTCCAAACGAGAAACCTCCCGCAACAAAAAATGAAGATCTGTCGCCAAAAGGATATACGTTCAGTTTAACGTCCATCGTGGTGCGAGCAAAATTACCTGTAATCTTCACCTTGTCAGATGTCTGGATTCCTGGGGGAATAAGGCCATATGGGACATCAAAGTCAACATTCACGTCTCCCTTTACCTTCAGACCTGGCATAAAGTTCACGCCAAAACCTAACTCAAGATAATCAGTAATAGGAGCAGCCACTCCAACACCGATACCCTCCGTACCTATGCTTGCGTTCATACCTACGTGATTAAACACACCACGATCAATATCCTCCCACCACTCTGCCGATGCAGAGTTTACTCCCATCAGCATAGCAACACATACAACAGGTAGTTTTTTCATATTCGCAATTGTTTTAAAAATAGTAATACTCAAACTAAACTAATTGCAAAGATAAATACTTTTTTTTGAAAAAAGCAAGTTTTACCCTATTTTTTCCTACAAATAATCCCCGCCAAGTAGCGGGGATCATTTGTTTTTATCTGATTCTGTCCATTGAGCGGACAAGTTTCTCATCGGCTATGATAGCCCGACGGGCCATCAGATAGAGTATCAGCGAGATGGCTGGGAATACCGCAGGCCATGAGGGACGGAAATCAACTGCTCCCCACGACTTGTCGCCTACCATCTGACCTACAACGAAATAGCACACATACCAACCTATAATAAACAATACGTTGAAGAGACAGAACAGAGCCTGCATCTTGCGGTTGTTATATATAAATATGGTATAGGCAGCAATAGCAGTAGTTGGCAGGAGAACTGCCATCAGAGGCCAAGTGTCGAAATGGTGCTTGCCCAGAGGGTCGGTAAACCAAAGGTTATAAACCTTAGCAACCGTAATACCACCCAACTTAAAAGAGCCTATCTGCATACAAAGACAAATGACGGTCATAATAATGGCCGCCAAAAGATATAATGTCTGCTTACGCTGTATCATAACGAATTAATCCTCCTGAATCTGGTTCTCGCGAGAAGGATCACGCCAGTAAACCTTGTTCTCAATAAACTCCTGAGTTGCGAGAAGAGTTGGTTTTGGCAATTTTTCGTAGTAACGAGAAATCTCTATCTGCTCACGATTCTCGAATACTTCCTCGAGAGAATCGTTGTACGAAGCGAACTCAGCCAGCTTCTTTGACAGATCGTCCTTAATCTGAAGGCTAATCTGGTTTGCACGCTTACCAATGATAGCTACGCTCTCGTAGATATTACCTGTGTCGTCACACAGATCCATAATGTTACGTGTTACGGTGTTAACCGGTGCTTTTGACTTCTTATAATCCATATCTTAATCTTTAATTACTTTTTTGCACTTATTGATATATTTCTCTGCCAGCGAGGCATTCTTTGATTCAGGGAACTCATTGAGGAAACCATAGCACTCATCCTCTGCATCGCGATAACGATCTACGCGCTTTTCCTCCGAACTGTTCTCAGCCAATTCAAACTTGGCCTTCATAATCAGCAACATCAGATTTTCGCGGATGCTGCAGTATGGATAGTTCTTCAGGCAGTTCTGAGCAGTGATAATACAAGCAGTATAATTACTCTCCTCGTTAGAATTGATATTACCGAAATATCCACCAAGGTTGTAATACAACTCTGCAGAGAGATACTCCTTCTGAATAAGTTTATCATGCAGTTCGTAAAGACGAGCCTGAGCCTCAGCACGAAGGGAAGACTCTGGGAACAGATCGATGAACTGCTGATAAGCTGTAATAGCACCATTTGTTGGCGACTGATCAAGACGTGGTTCCGGAGCACTCTGATAAAGCGCCTGACCTACATAGAAATATGCTAACTCAGCATAAGTTCCTCGTGGATAGCTTGATGTATATTTTCTGAATGTTTCAGAAGCAGCGTCATAATCCTGATTACCGAAATAGGCCATTCCCAACATATAGAGACACTCCTGAGCATCTTCAGAACCTTTTTTGATTGTTACAAGTTCTTCCAACAGCGATGCTGCCTGCTGGAACTTTCCACATGCGAATGCCTCTTTGGCATACTCATACTTATAATCAGAGTCTGCATATTTGTAGACGCTGTTAAACTCTGAGGCACAACTGCTAAGTAGCAGGGCCGCACATGCCAATGTAATAATACCTTTATTCATATTCGGGGTGCAAAATTAGCACTTTTCGCGCAAATAACAAAGTTTTAATACATGTTTTTGGTGTTTTTTGATGTTTTTTTAATAACTTATTCGTATCTTTGCACACTCAATGAGTAAATTTATACTAACATCGGATTATAAACCAACTGGCGATCAGCCTGAAGCGATACGGCAGTTGACTGAGGGTTTGGACCGTGGAGACCATGCCCAAGTGCTGCTTGGCGTAACTGGATCGGGTAAGACTTTCACAATGGCAAACGTGATAGCCCAACATAATCGTCCAACTCTGATTCTGAGTCATAACAAGACGCTAGCTGCGCAACTTTACGAGGAAATGAAGGGTTTCTTTCCGCAGAATGCCGTTGAGTATTATGTAAGTTATTATGACTATTACCAACCCGAAGCTTATCTACCAAGTACAGACACCTACATAGAGAAAGATCTGGCTATCAACGACGAGATAGACAGGCTAAGACTTTCTGCTGTATCCAACTTATTGTCAGGACGAAACGACGTCGTTGTTGTATCATCAGTTTCATGTATATATGGTATGGGTAGCCCCGTAGCCTTACAAGAGAATGTGATAGAACTGAAAAAAGGACAGATACTTGACCGCAATGCCTTGTTAAGAAAATTAGTCACAGCTCTCTACGTTCGCAATGACCTAGATTTACAGCGAGGCAACTTCCGTGTAAAAGGCGACACTGTCGACATCGCCATGGCCTACAGCGAGGTGGTTCTAAGAATAACATTCTGGGACGACGAGATAGACTCGATAGAAGAGATGGACGCCGTGACGTTCGACCGTCTGGCCACATTCGATGAATATCGCCTCTACCCAGCAAACCTGTTCATGACATCACAAGAGCAGACAAACATTGCCATCCGTCAGATTCAGGACGACCTGATGAAACAGGTTAATTATTTCGAAGAGATTGGCGACACCATAAAAGCTCAGCGCATAAAAGAACGCGTGGAGTACGATATGGAGATGATAAAGGAACTTGGTCATTGCTCTGGCATCGAGAACTACAGTCGATATTTTGACGGTCGTCAGGCTGGCGAGAGACCATATTGCTTATTGGACTTCTTCCCCGACGACTATCTGCTCATTATAGACGAGAGTCACGTCAGCGTACCCCAGATAAGTGCGATGTATGGAGGCGACAGAAGTCGAAAGCAGAATCTGGTAGAATACGGATTCAGGTTACCTGCAGCATTCGACAACCGCCCTTTGAAATTTGAAGAATTCCAACAAGAAGTCAATCAAGTTATATATGTAAGTGCGACCCCTGCCGATTACGAGTTGAACGAGGCTGAAGGCGTTGTAGTAGAACAGGTAATCCGTCCTACGGGTCTTCTTGACCCCGAAATAGAAGTACGCCCCAGCGAGAACCAGATTGACGACTTGCTTGACGAGATACTAACTCGCAGCCATCGTGGAGAACGAGTTCTTATAACAACCCTTACCAAACGAATGGCTGAAGAACTAACAGAATATCTGCTTGGCCATGGCGTTAGTACAGCCTATATCCACAGCGATGTTGCCACTCTGGACCGTGTAAAGATTCTGAGCGACCTTCGACAAGGTGTTTATGATGTACTAGTAGGTGTAAACCTGCTTCGTGAGGGCCTTGATCTTCCAGAAGTATCGCTTGTAGCAATATTGGATGCCGACAAAGAAGGATTCTTGCGTAGCCATCGCAGCTTAACCCAGACAGCAGGACGCGCAGCCCGAAATGTGAATGGAAAAGTAATAATGTATGCCGACACAATAACAGCATCTATGCAGCTTACCATCGACGAAACAATGCGCCGAAGAATAAAGCAGATGAACTATAATACCGAGCACGGCATTACACCAAAGCAAATAGTAAAGAACCTTTCATTCAGCGCACTACAGAAAGAGAATCGTGCTGATACTAAGGAACTTATGCGCGACATACAACGCACAACAGACAACGGCAACACAGGTGTACTAATGGCAGCCGACCCAATCGAGGAGAGGATGACACGTCCGCAGATGGAGAAACTGATAGAAGAGACCAACAGAAAGATGAAAGAGGCAGCCAAGAATCTTGACTTCCTTCAGGCAGCACAATATCGCGACGAGATTGTAAGACTACAGAAAGAACTTGAATTAAAGTGAAAAAATAACAAAATCCGTGTAATCAGTGCCTAATTCTTGAAAATTCTTAGTACTTTTGCACGGTTTTAATAAATAAATAGGTGAATATGAAAAAGTTATTTATCGCCATACTGATGGCAATGCCACTGATAGCTTCGGCTCAGGACAACACTTGGGAGCGTATCGAACAGGCTCAGGTAGTGAAAGACAATCCAGATGCAAAGTACCTGGTAGATGGAGCAGTGCCCGTAGTAGACGGTGTAGTATGCTGGCAGACCACCATCAACGCTCCTGGTAAGACTGCAAAGCAAATCTATGACATTCTGTATAAGCAGATGGACAAGATGGTCAACGAGCCTAACCAGATTGCCAACAGTGCTATTGTACAGGACGACAAAGAGAAGCATGAGCTTGGTGCAATATTCCACGAGTGGCTGGTATTCAAGAACTCAACTCTTTCACTTGACCGCACTCAGCTTAACTTCCAGCTGATGGTAAAATATGCCGACGGGAAGGCTGACGTAAAAATATCCCACATCACCTACGACTACGATTTGGAGCGTAAGCCCGTACACTATAAGGCAGAAGAGTGGATTACTGACAAGTATGCAGTAAACAAGAAGCACACTAAGCTGTATCCTATATCGGCAAAGTTCCGCAGAAAGACAATTGACCGTAAAGACTTCATATTCAGCAAGTTCAACTCGTTGCTAAACGATAAGTAATAATCATGAGCAAAGACCAGATACGTAATATCCTGAATATCATTTTTATGATTATGGCCGTTGTCGGCGTTATTTGGTATCTTACCAAAGACAAGACTATTGGCACGTATATCATTTTATTCTCGATGTGCTTTAAGATAGCAGAATCGTCTATGCGAATGATCAAGTAATTTATGTACAGAATACTAACAACATTAATATTAACATTACTGGCTCTTACACCATTAAGTGCCCAGATTGATCGTCAGTTCAATCAGATTGACGAGAACGGAAACGTTACACAGAGAAACGAGAACGACAATTTCAATAAACACAACAGAGACACCACTAAAAACAAGGAAATACCCAAGGGTATATATGCGTGGACTATCGACAGACGATTTGGCGATATTATTCCTTCTGAGCCAGATACTCTGTCACACCTGTTTATGAACACCACATTCAACAGCGGTTTCTATGGCGAATATAACACAACGGGTAATAACTATTCTGCCCGTATTAATCGTATATTCATCGACCGCCCGTTTGGTGAATACTTCACATTTACCGAACCATATAGTTTTGTAAACAAAAAGCCAGATGAACTGCTGTTCATGAACACATTGTCGCCATACACAAGGATACTTTACGACGATTGTGGTGATAACAATAATGGCGAAGACCATATCGATGCCAAGTTCGGTGTGAATGTAAACAAGCGCTTTAACATCGGATTTGATTTGGATTATGCCTATGCCCGTGGTTATTACAGTAATCAGAGCACGTCACACTTCAATGGAACACTGTTCTCATCATATCTGGGTGATCGTTATCAGATGCATTTCTTCTTCAACGCAGCCCACCAGAAGGTTGCTGAGAACGGAGGTATTACCAAAGATGATTACATAACCCACCCGGAGTCGTATACCGACACCTATACAGAGAGTGAAATACCAACCGTATTATCACAGAACTGGAATCGTAACGACCACCAGCATGTGTACCTTTCTCATCGTTATAATGTCGGTTTCTATCGCAAGGTAAAAATGACCGACGAGGAGATTAAAGCTCGTCAGTTTGCATTAGCATCGCAGAAAGAGCATGAAGCTGAGAAGGAGAATCCAGACATACACAACAAGAGAGATATTCGAAAGAAAGATATTAAAGCGCCTAAAGGCAGACCTGATGGAGCAAAAATTATGGGCAAAGAGCCTCAGAAGGACACTCTGAATATTGCAGCAGACACCACCAGAATAAAAGTTGACGGTTTGGCAGCTATTGACAGTTTGAACCGGATACAGGCTATTCAGGACTCTATTGATGCCACCATGAAACGTGAGTATGTACCTGTAACCAGTTTTATCCATACTCTCGACATCGATAATTATGACCATATATACCAGTCGTATCTCACCCCAACAGATTATTATAAGAACACCTATTATAATAAAGGTCTGGAATTCGGCAATGACTCTATCTACGATCAGGCAAAACATTTCCGTATAAAGAACACCCTGGGAGTAGCATTGCTTGAAGGATTTAACAAATATGTAAAAGCAGGACTCAAAGGTTTCATTACATACGACTACTGCACATATTCAATGCCAGAGTTGGACATGAATAACAACCTGTATTGGGAGAAATGGAATGAATACGACCTTAGTATTGGCGGACAGTTGAGTAAGACTCAAGGAAACACATTGCATTTTAATGTTCTGGCAGAGACATGGGTTTCGGGAGCCGACAAAGGCGATTATACCATCGACTTCAATACAGACCTGAACTTCCCTCTGTTCGGCGATACAGTTCAATTGGCAGCATCAGCATATTTATATAAGTGCTACCCTGTATTCTTCCAAGGCAAATACCACTCAAAACACTTTTGGTGGGATGAGGATCTGGAGCGTGAGACACGTACCCGCATTGAAGGTTTATTCAGCTATCAGAAAACTGACACCAAACTGCGTGTGGCTCTCGAAAACTTAAGCAACTACACCTACTATGGTATGAGTTATGATGTTACAGATAACGGAGGCCGCACGAATATGACTGCAGGAATATATCAGGAATCTGAGAACATTAGTATTCTCACTGCCCAGTTGCAACAGAATTTCCGCTTAGGCCCATTGAACTGGGAGAACATAGTAACCTATCAGAATTCAAGTAACAAGAGCGTACTGCCTCTCCCCGACTGGAACATATTCAGCAATCTGTACCTGAAGTTCCGTATAGCCAAAGTACTTGGTGTGGAATTGGGAGCTGATGCCACCTTCTTCTCAAAGTACTATGCACCCGACTTCTGTCCTGGTCTGAACCAGTTTGCCATACAGAAGAACGAGAAAAGCAAAGTAGAGTTAGGCGGCTATCCATTTGTTGACGTTTATGCCAACATGACTCTTAAGGGAGTACGATTCTTCCTCGTTATGAGCAATGTGGTAAATGGTGGAGGCAACCACATGAAGTTCCTCGCACCACACTACCCCACTAACGGCTCAGTATTACACTTCGGTGTTTCGTGGCCTTTCTTCAACTAAAGAAGCAATAGTCCCACACTTACGCAAACACCATAAATAAATATATTACGCGCTGTTTCTCCTAAACAGAGATTCAGCGCTTTTCCTTGGTATATGCGCTTAATCTTTATATATGTAACAATGTGGAGTGCCAGATATATAAAGGGGAAGACAAATGCCAGAATATGCCCATTCATCAGGAATGTTCCACCTAATATGATAGCTCCAATTCCTACACCAATATACAACTGCAAACCAGACTTAGCTCCAAGACGCACGATAATTGTGTTCTTACCAGACTCTCGGTCATTATCTCTATCGCGGAAGTTGTTCACTATCAATAGGGCATCAATAACCAACCCACATGCAAGCGAAGCAAGGAACACCTGCCATGTAAAAGTATGCAACTGCACATAATATGTACAGCATACTGGCACAATACCGAAGAAAACAAGTACCAGCAGATCGCCCAGACCCTGATATGAGAAATATGTAGTATAAAGGAATGCAAAAACCACACATATCATACCTATCAAAACCATCTCCAGACCACCGTAATACACAAGCGGCAAACCAATGGCGCAAGCTGCACAAGTGGTAATGGCTATAGCTTTCTTCATCGAATCAAGCTTTACCCATCCCTGAGCGCAAGCTCTTCGCGGACCTAAGCGTGTCTCGGCATCGTCAGTGCCATTAACAAAATCATAGAAGTCATTAATAAAGTTAGCATCTATCTGCATGGCAAACGAGAATAACAGACAGAGCAAAGCAGCTATCCAGCTAAAAGCTTCCGTACCATATTCCACAGCGTCAACATATGCCAAAGCCACACCTATCATTACAGGAACAGCCGCTCCGGAGAGTGTTTTGGGGCGTGCTGCCAACAGCCAGGCTTTAGCCGAATTTGTCTCAATTTTATTTTCTTCTGCCATAATTTTCGAAAATTTCTTGCAAAAGTAACATCTTTTTTGTAAATTTGCAAAGAAAAAAGGAAATATTTATGACAAGCAATACCCCAAGCCTGGATTTAGTGGAGTTTATCGAGACTCAAATACTCCCAAAGTATGCCGAATTCGACCGTGCCCACAATCTTGAGCACGTCACAAGAGTTATACGTAATTCGCTTGAGTTGATCAGACCTACAGGGGCTGATACAAATATGGTTTATACCATAGCTGCATATCACGATCTGGGTATGTGCGGGCATCGCGCTGATCATCACATCCGAGGCGGTAAGATTCTTGCAACTGACGCCAGACTTAAGAAGTGGTTCTCGCCAGAGCAGATTAAGATTATGAAGGAGGCTGTTGAGGATCACCGGGCATCGGCAAGTCGTAGTCCACGAACAATCTACGGAAAGATTGTTGCCGAGGCTGATAGGGATATTGATCCTGACAGAATCATTCGCAGATGCATCCAGTTCGGACTTGCCAACTATCCTGAAAAATCCGAAGAGGAGCATTGGCTTCGTTTTAAGGAGCACATGCACAACAAGTATTCCAAGGATGGATACATAAAACTTTGGATTCCCAATTCGCCTAATGCTAAGAGATTAAGCGAATTGCAGAATCTTATAGAACAACCTCAACAGCTCCGTGAGGCTTTCAATCGCATCTTCCCTGAAGAGGTTGCTATCTCAGATAAAGATAGTAAATAGCAGCAAGAGCTACTACCATAGCAATCAGAATAGCTGACTTGATGAGACAAGAAGCCACCTTCTTTATCACCAAGAAAGCTACTATGAAAGCTACGAGTACGAATATATAATATCCTACGTTCTCCATTCTTACTTAAACAATTTCTTGAATGCTGTTGGAACAGGTGTTTCAAACTCCATTGGCTCTCCTGTTACAGGATGATGGAAACAGAGAAGCCAAGCATGCAGACACAAACGATGGATAGGATCATCACCATTACCGTATTTCGGATCACCGCAAACAGGATGTCCCATATCCGAAGAATGCACACGAATCTGATTCTTACGACCTGTCTCAAGTTTGAACTCTACCAGCGAATGGTCGGTAGTGCGATCAAGAACATGATAATGGGTAACAGCATATTTGCCACCATTATCAGTTGGCGACGAGTATGTAACGTACGCCTTATTGTCCTTCAACCAGTTAGCAATAGTACCCTCGTCATTCTCCATCTCACCAGAACATACGGCCACATATCGGCGGTCGTAAACTATATCATGCCAGTTATGCTCAAGTATCTGTTCAGTTTCAATATCCTTCGCATATACCATAAGTCCACTGGTATCGCGATCCAAACGATGAACCACATGAGCAGTACACTTCTGACGAGACTTTTTGAAATAATCATCAAGAACCGACTTCACGTTAAGTGAGGAGTGACCAGCAGCCATTGAGAGAATACCTTCGGCTTTCTCAATAACAATCAGCCATTTATCCTCATATACTATTTTAACGTAACGGCTTTTGAACGACTGTTGGTTACGCTTAGTTTTGCTTACCGCAACCTTCATTCCAGGTTCCAACTGGAAGTCGAACTGACTAACAGTCTTTCCGTTTACCTTGATACCCCTACCCTGCAGAGTCGCCTTTATCTTATTACGACTTTGCTGAACATTCTCTAACAGCCACTCAAGTAGCGGTTTAGATTCATTTACCACAAGGTGCTCATAGTCACCTTCACGATTATAACCTGAGTTGTATCTCATTTATTAATAGAACTTGAAATAACGGCGGGCATTGTTATAACTAATATCCTCAACCATTCGTCCCAGAATCTCCATATCACATGGCAACAAGCCTTTCTCTACATCGTTTCCAAGGAGGTTACATAATATTCTACGGAAGTACTCATGACGAGGATAACTCAAGAACGAGCGGCTATCAGTAAGCATTCCAACAAAACGGCTAAGCAGACCGAGTACCGAGAGAGCATTCATCTGACGGATCATGCCATCCATCTGATCATTAAACCACCAACCAGAACCGAATTGAATCTTACCTGGCTCGCCTCCCTGGAAATTGCCAAGCATTGTAGCAATCATCTCGTTGGCGCATGGGTTAAGTGTATATAATATGGTACGTGTAAGCTTATCCTTCATTTCCAACTTATTAAGGAATGCCGACATAGCCTTAGCGGTGTTGAACTCACCTATAGAATCGAAACCAGTATCAGCACCTACCGCATTAAACATCTTGGTGTTATTATCGCGGATGGCTCCATAGTGGAACTGCTGAGTCCAGTCAGATTCTGCATCCATCTCAGCCATTACTGCAAGGAAGCAATTCTTAAACTGACGGATCTCAAGTTTAGAAAGCTGAAGTCCACGCATAGCCTTCTCAAAGATAGTCTCGATCTGAGAGTCGGTATACTCCTCATCATAAAACTCCTCAAGACCATGGTCAGACAGCTTACAACCATTCTCGGCAAAGAAGTCATGACGTTTCTTGAGTGCATCTATCATATCAGCGAACTTGGTTATGGTAACACCACTAACCTCGCCCAACTGCTCAACATATTTTGAGAAGTCAGCCTTTTCAATGTTCATAGCTCTGTCAGGACGCCAAGCTGGGAACATCATAGGATCGTCATTTGCCTTGGTCTTAGCATACTCTATGTGATTATGAAGATCGTCAATAGGATCATCAGTGGTGCATACGCACTCAACATTGTAGTGCTTCATCAGGCCACGAGCAGAGAACTCTGGCTGCTGCAGCTTTTCGTTACACTCATCAAAGATTTCACGAGCAGTCTTAGGCGAAAGCAGCTTTGTAATACCAAAAGCAGTCTTAAGCTCCAGATGAGTCCAGTGATAAAGAGGATTACGGAATGTGTATGGTACTGTTTCTGCCCACTTTTCAAACTTTTCCCAATCGCTGGTGTCCTTACCGGTAATATACTTCTCGTCAATGCCATTGGTACGCATGGCACGCCATTTATAGTGATCGCCACCCAACCAAAGCTCTGTAATACTCTTAAACTTATGGTCTTTGGCCACCATCTCTGGATTAAGATGACAATGATAGTCAATAATAGGCATCTTAGCCGCAAAATTGTGATAAAGGTCCTGTGCCACCTGGGTCTCCAGAACGAAATTATCGTCATTGAACTGCTTCATAATTTTATTTGTAAATAGGTTCTGCATAAATTTTTTGCAAAGATACAGAAAATCTCGGATAAAAACACTATCTTTGCAAAAAAAATAAAACGAAAACGATGACGTATCGCAGTAAAGTACTTCTTATCTACACTGGAGGCACAATAGGAATGAACAGGAATCCACGTACTGGAGCCCTGGAACCGTTCGATTTCGAACACCTATTATATAATGTGCCCGAACTGAAGCAGTTTGATATCACAATAGAGACATACCAGTTTGATCCACCTATCGATTCAAGTGATATGTCACCAAGCATGTGGACTGATTTATCACACTGTATAGCCGACCATTACGACCAATACGACGGCTTTGTTGTGTTGCATGGCACCGACACGATGGCTTATACCGCCTCTGCCCTGTCTTACATGCTCGAGAACCTGACAAAACCCGTTATATTCACAGGCTCGCAGCTGCCTATCGGACAGTTGAGAACTGATGGAAAAGAGAACCTGATCACAGCTGTTGAGATAGCAGCTACAAAAGATCGCGAGGGACATGCCCTGGTGCCTGAAGTAGGAATCTATTTTGGCGGACACCTGCTTCGTGGTAACCGTACCACCAAGCAGAGCGCCGAAGAGTTCAACGCCTTCGAATCGTTCAACTACCCACACTTGGTTGAGGCAGGAGTAAACATTACCTATTATCACGACCGTATGCTTAAGCCCGACTGGGACAAGCCTATGGTTCCTCATTACCGTCTCGATAACAATGTCATCATCTTCTCCCTCTTCCCCGGCATCCGCGAAGATCTTATCCGCCACATCATCCATACTCCGAATCTTAAGGCTATCGTGATGCGAACATTCGGAAGCGGCAATGCCCCACAACGCCCATGGCTGCTAAATGCACTACGAGAGGGAACACGTAACGGAAAAGTGATTGTCAACATCAGCCAGTGTATGCAGGGTGCTGTTGAGATGAGCCGCTATGACTGCGGTTATCATCTTCAGGAGGCAGGTGTCATCAGTGGTCGCGATTCAACTGTAGAAGCAGCAGTTACTAAACTGATGTTCCTACAGTCGCACTTCCCTGATGATCCAGATACAGTACGGAAATACATGCAGATGAATATTCGCGGCGAAATATCCTATTAACTATTTACGCCAAAATCGCGAGGTAATATCTTCAAAGGTTCCATCGTCTTTCTGTCGATAGAGCCTTTGATTTGTTTTCGGGTTCTTGAGAGGTCCCAGATGCTTGATAAACGGACCTATCTTAATATAATCAAAATCGCTTTTGTTGATAGCCGATGATATAACCGTTCTACCACTATACCATGCAACCTTAAACTCAGGATGCATCTCGTGAATATACAAAGCCAGCTGGTTTACAGCTTTCGGATCAGCATCCCCGCCCATAAATGATATACACGTGATGTCGGTACCGAATTGTTCAACAAAAGCATCTATAGCAGCAGCATCCAATGGGATACCGATGTCGTCCCAGAGGTAATAGCTATGACACCCCGGACAGTGACACGGGCAATTACTGATATTAATTGCCAGTGTCACTTCGTCGGGTATCTCCTGAAATACTATTCCTGTATTAACGTATTTCAGCATAGTTTATTCTGTCCAGCGTAATAGCGGCGAGATGCCTCCTCCTGACGGGCCTGTGAGAAGTTGCTTACACGCTTCAGATAGCCGATAATACGAGTCATATAGTCTACATTCTTAGAGTGGCAATGTGGACACTCCTTAAGATAACGCTTGTCAATATGACCACACTCGTTACATACAGTATTTGGGATATTGAATGTAAAGTAGTTACATCCCTCCTTGGCAGCAACCTTAAGCAGGTGCATATACTGCTCCTTTGAAAGGTGCTCATCAAGGTTCATATGCAGAGCCGAACCACCAGTGAGATGCTCGATATATGGAGCTCCATGCAACTTGAACTTATCGATGATGGTAAGTGAGTCGTCCTCAACTACATAGAAATAGCTATTGTAGCAGTCGCGTGGTACAAAGTATCCATCCTCACGATCCCACTTTGCATGCTTTACACCTACATTCTCAGCAGGAATCATCTCGCAGTTGAACATCACATCCTTTGTACGATACTGACGGTTGTACTTCTCGATAAGACCGAGAATACCCTGAACAAAGTGCAGATATTCATCGTTAGGCGTAATCTTGATGCCCATGAATTCTGCAGCCTCAACAAGTCCGTTGATACCGATAGTAAGATACTGACGGCCGATATTGATATAACCTGCATCAAACAGAGGCAGCATACCAGCCTTCTGCAGATCCTTAAGATTCTCGTTATAAGCCAGCTGGACCTTATGACAGAGATCGATTACACCACTCAGATACTCCAGATAATCCTGATTGTGGTTTACTGCATACTGAATACAACGGTTCAAGTTGATTGTGAGCACACTCTTCGAACCAGTACTTACGCCACCGGCACCAAGGGTATAACTGAATCCGTTGTCGGTAATCTCGTTACGCAGACGACAGCAACTTGACAGCGAGTCAGCATTATCACTCATATAGGTAAAGAACGAATGGCCTTCAGAATACATCTCGGCAGTGAACTCGCCCCACTCCTTATCCTTACACTCTCCGTTCTCATCTACCAGCAGAGCCATTGTCTCTACAGGGAATGTCAACAGCGTCTTGGTGCGCTCAAGATTGAACCACTTCATAAAGCGCTTCTGCAGCCAAGAAAGGCCTTCCCAATCTGGCTTTGAGCCATCAGGGAAATAGAACTCGCCGAAAATGCTCTCGAAATAGTACTTATCATAGTAAGCAATATTCCAGAACACAGCCTGATAGTTACGTGCACCTGTAGGCTGATTCAGGGTATATACAATCTGCTCAAAATAATCGGTAATAATCTTATCGATTGTACGCTTCTTCAGACTTAAGTCTGCCTGATCGTTAGCGCGCTTGTAATAATCAAGTCCGTACTCCTTTCCCATGAAATAGTTCATGTACATCAGGAACTCAGGAGTAGCACATGCACCACTCAACATAGAGCTGACCATGAACACCATGTTCACAAATCCACCTGCAAACGATTTCATGTTTGTTGGTGCAGTAGAGTTACCTCCGATAGCCACAGTACCACCAATCAACCAAGGATACATGGTGATAGACGCACAATAGTTTGCCAGCGAAGTCTCGTCGTTCTTATATATAAAATGGTGAGTAAGTTTGTCAATATATTCATCGGCCAACTGCTTGCCATACATTTTCTTAATACGGTCAGTAAGAAGACGACGGTTCAAACGGATAAAGTTCGACTTTGGCAGTTCACCAATCAGTGTCGCAATATTTTTATGCTCCACGTTTGCATTAGCATCATACTTAGATCCAGTAGCAGCATTTACAGATTCACAATACTCTGAAAGGAACACCATTTTTTCCAAAGTCTCACGATCCTCAGAATGCAACTGTCGATACAGGATGAACGACTTTGCCACTTTGTAATATCCTTCACGCATAAGAGCTTCCTCTACCTGGTTCTGGATATCCTCTACAGTGATGTTGTCGTGCATGTCAAGATGATTAAGGATCTTAGATACGATGGCTAGGTCAGCAGGTTCTTGAACGCTTTCAAATGCCTTCACGATGGCATTCATAATCTTGTCAAGTGAGAATTGGTCTTTAGAACCGTCTCGTTTAGTGATGGTAAAGTTTTTAATCTCCATTTTTATTGTTTTTATTATTTAAGTTTTATAATCCTTTTCTATGTAAAGTTTATCTTTTTAGGAAACTTTTTTGTTTTTCAATTCGGAAAAGTTTTCCAAAAAGTAAAACCGAATCCGCTTGCAAAGATACAAATAATATCACAAAAACATATTCTATATTAACAGAAAAATATCATAAAAGAATGTTAACGCGAGAATAACGTTCTCTAACTGTACATCGCAACACACTGATATTCAGATAAATAGAACGAACTATGTCTAAAATTTCATTTCATATCTAATACAAGAAAAAGCAAAACCAGAATTAGCAATCCCGTCATCAAGCATAGTCAGCAATCACAGCCAACACACAAGGCAAGATTTTCTTTTTTGGAAACTTTTCTCAAAATCAAGAATCAAAAGTTTTCCATTTTCGACAACTTCTCACCTTCATCACCAACTCGCGCGTACATTATAATATATAATATAAAAAAGAAGTTAAATATTTGCAGAATCAGAATAAAAGTATTATCTTTGCCACTGATTCTATAATTAACAAACTAAACAATTAAGATTATGAAAGAGCTAAAAGGAACAAAAACAGAAAAGAATCTGCAGGAAGCATTTGCAGGCGAGTCAATGGCACGTAACAAATATACTTACTGGGCATCAAAAGCCAAGAAGGATGGATTCGTACAGATAGCAGCTATTTTCGAGGAAACAGCTGCCAACGAGAAAGAGCATGCAAAAATGTGGTTCAAACTGCTTGAGGGCGGTGGCATCAAGAGCACACCAGAGAATCTGGAAGCTGCAGCTAATGGCGAGAATTTCGAGTGGACCGACATGTATGCACGTATGGCAAAGGAGGCTCGTGAGGAAGGATTCAACGAGATAGCAATAAAATTCGAGCTTGTAGCAAAGATCGAGGCAGAACACGAGGCTCGCTATCGCAAGTTGCTCGACAACGTAAAGAAGGAGCGTGTATTCTCAAAGGACAACGACGTCATCTGGCAGTGTTCAAACTGCGGTCACATCGTTATCGGCAAGAAAGCTCCCGAAGTATGTCCGGTATGCGATCATCCTCAGGCCTACTTCCAGGTAAAGCCAGAAAACTATTAAAGCAGCGAGCGTAATGCTAAGCATGCTTAAGCATTACCGAGCCGCGACTAATAGTCAACAAAGTTAATTACTAAGCTAATATAATCTGTACTATGCGCTCTGCTGTACGACCATCCCAACGGTCAGGCAGGGCGCATTTTTTCCACTCGCCAGCAATCATCTTTGCAACTTGCTCGCGCAGTTTATCAGCATCCTCACCTACCAACACATTCGAACCGACATTAACTGTTTCCTGATGTTCTGTATAATTGTTCAATGTGATACACGGAACACCATTGAATGTTGCCTCTTCTGAAACATTACCAGAATCAGTGATAATTCCCAGAGCATGAGCAGTCAACCAACCGAACTCAAGATAACTCAATGGCTCGACTATCTCAATAGGCAGGTTCATACTTTCAACCACCTTTCTGGCATTACCACGCAAAGGAGCAATAATACGCATACCATTTGCCGATTCCACCATAGCCTTAAGCATACGCTCAAGATTATCAACATCAGCAATAAGCGCCTTACGATTCAAAGTAAACACAAGGTATTTCTTTTCCTCTAACGAAGGTATAGATACAGGTTTTTTCAGTCGGTCGTAGTTAAAGCGGAGTGTATCCATAAGAATATTGCCCACCATATAGGTCTGCGAATTCTCCGACTGTTCGCGAGTAGCCACACCAGTGCTCTTCACGCCAGCAGTAAACAGATAGTCCGAAAGAGCATCAATCACCAATCGGTTAATTTCCTTTGGCATATTGATATTGAACGAGCGTGTTCCTGCAACCAGATGCGCCAATCGTATGCCACGCTTCTTTGTTACAATTGCAGCAGCCATTGTCGATGCAAGATCGTCAACAACGATTACGACATCAACCGTATGTTCATCGAGGAATGCATCAAAACGAGCCATCACCTGACTTGTAATCTCATTCAAACTCGTTGAGTCTACACCTAAATAATATTGTGGACGCGGCATCTGCAAATCCTCAAAAAGCGAAGGTTCAAGAGTAGGATCATTCTCACTACCGGCATAAACCAACAAACAAGTTGCCTCAGGATTCTTATTAATAGCTCTTACCAAAGGCGACACTTTTACAAAATTGGGACGAGCTCCCGCTATGATACAAACTGTCTTTGCCATAATCTTTCCTATTTTGAGTGCAAAGATAAAGAAAAAGTTCCGATTTACCAAGAAAAACCGCAAAAGGTTTGGATAAGTCGCAGATTATTTGTATCTTTGCAGCAGAAACAGTGGGTCGTGCCTGATAGATCGGGATACTCTACATTAAAAAACAAAATCGGGATCGTTTCCCTTGCCAATGGCGGGCCACGATTATCCTATTTTAGGAGAGCAGCAATGCCGGTGGATTACAACAGCGGGGAGCCCCCAAATCGTGTGAAACAGGAGTTTTCACCAAATCATCGGCACGCACCCTTTTCTTTATTAAACATGAAAGATTAAACATTAAATTTCAGATATGTTTTCCGGAATCATCGAAGAATTTGCTACCGTAGTTGCTATCCGTAAGGATCGCGAGAATATCGACTTCACATTAAAGTGTTCGTTTGTCGACGAGTTAAAGATCGACCAGAGTGTCGCTCACAATGGTGTGTGCCTCACTGTTGTTGCCATCGAGAATGGCACATATACAGTAACAGCTATGAAGGAGACACTCGATCGCACAAACCTCGGACTGCTGAAAGTTGGTGACAAGGTAAACGTTGAACGCTCAATGCTCATGAATGGCAGATTGGACGGTCATATCGTCCAGGGACATGTTGACGAGACAGCTCGCTGTATTGCGGTAGAGGATGCCGATGGCTCAACCTATTTCACCTTTGAGTATCCTGAAAACAGAGAGATGGCAAAGAAAGGCTATTTCACTGTCGACAAGGGCAGTGTAACCGTTAATGGAGTAAGTCTTACCGTTTGCAATCCCACTTCAAACACATTCCAGGTAGCTATCATCCCCTACACATTCGAGCACACCAACTTCTGCGACATCCGTGTAGGTTCTGTTGTCAATATCGAGTTCGATATTCTGGGCAAGTACATTGCTCGCCTGCAGCAGATTTAATATACTTTTATAATAACAATTCTGATGGAGCGGAGATAAAAGTCTTCGCTCCATGTTGTAACAGGAAGTCACGATTACGAAATCCCCACAATACAGAAATACATGGCAGTCCAGAGTTAGCTGCTGTTTGAACATCCACGTCACTATCTCCCACGTAAACAGCCCCGCTTTTATCAACACCAAGCTCACGCAAAGCTGCAAAGACCGTATCAGGAGCAGGTTTCTTACGAATACCCTCCGCTTCATGCTCACCAATGGCAACCTCGATAGTATCCGGGAAGAAATGCCTACAGAGTTCTACTGTAGCAGCCATCATCTTATTACTCACAACAGCCAGTCTGCATCCTTTTGCCTTTAACTCAGCCAGCGCCTCAGGAATCCCGGGATACGGCCGTGTTGTATCAAGCGAATGATGCATATAATGTTCACGGAAAGTAGCAAAAGTAGCCTCAAAATCAGGATTAGCCTCACCATTAGGAATAGCACGCTCCATCAATTTCCGTACACCGTTTCCCACAAACCTACGTACATCATCAATAGAATGTTCCGGCATTCCGTGAGTACGTAAAGCATAGTTTACTGAAGCAGCAAGATCCGTAAGGGTATCTAACAGAGTACCATCAAGGTCGAAAATATAAGTGTTGTACATTAAAGATTAAACATTAAACATTAAAGATTAAACATTAGCGTTTTGAACGCTGAATCATGGTTTTCACCTTATTATTATATTTATCGGCCTTCAGTAATTCTTCGATTGTTATATGCATGCGGTATTTCCAACGGTTATATGGATCACTTGGTACATTTATCCGCTCATCACGAGGATTCTTTCCTCTCAACTCACCATCCATCGCCAACCAATCCTGCAATGACAGCAGACATAGCATCGACGGACAGTACAAATGACGACCAATTATCTCTTCAGCCAAATGGGCTGGCAACTGCTCTGGAGCCCTACCCTGCTTCTGCAGCATTGATACATAGTATCGCTGCGTACGTTCAGGACTCTCACTCCACCAAAGACGTAATGGAGACATATCATGAGTAGAAATCGTGGCAACCGAACGATACGGATTAGCATCCAGATGAGCAAACTCATACCCGTTCTGCTTTGGCATCGACTGTATCTCAAGTGTAAGCACACGAAGTTGGTCGAGCACAGGAGCCACACAGTCAGGCAACATACCAAGGTCCTCTCCACAACAAAGCATTCGCGTAGTACCAAACACATCAGTTATCTTGCGTATAGCCTCCCCGCCCCAGAAGAAGTTATGACGCTGATAATAATAGTTATTATACAGTCGCATAAACGCATCCTTCTCCTCAGCGGTAAGCGCATCAAATACAGGTTCGCCGATAACTCCAATACGCGGATGATACATCTCCGGCTGCTGCGGATCTTCCAGGAACAGTACACCACTTATCAGCCTATACAATCCGTCACGAATCCACAGACTATTTTCGTCTGTCCGCCCATCGAAAGCCTTTTGCACCTTTTTCTGGGTATCATATTCCGCCTTAATATCATACAGTCCGTAACTACGGGCCACAAGGAAATGTTCGCGGACATATGGTGCATGCAGTCCGAAAAGCCTATCCAACACCCTGTCGTTGATAAACGGACGAGTGAAAAGATCCTTTCTGAAAGGCAATCCGAAGTACTCTATCTCACCTACTGTCATAGGCAGCGATGGCGAGAAATGTCCCAATATTCCGAATACTGCATCTTCTGGAATCTCCCATATACGGAAGAAACCAAGGATATGGTCTATACGTATAGCATCGAAATACTGTTCCATCCATTTCAGTCGAAGATGGAACCACTCTACCAAACCCGACTTCCAATTATAAGTTGGAAATCCCCAGTTCTGTCCATTCTGCGAGAATGCATCAGGTGGCGCACCTGTTTGTGCATCAAGATGATAGAACTCCGGATGAGTAGCCGTCTCAACACTATCGCCATTTACCCCTATGGGCACATCACCTTTTATGAATATACCCTTTGACCTGGCATAGTCAGCTGCCGACTTAAGTTGGATATGAAGATGGTATTGAACATAATAAACTACGTCAACACTGCTAAAACTTGATTTAGCCGAAACCCACTTAGCATATGGTTCTAACCATTCCTTATTATCAGCATACCAGAGTTTAAAATCTTTGGAGTCAAGAATCTGTTGTCCACGCTCAACGAACACCTCTTCCACATAGGATCTCTTAACCCTATCCACAGCTTCATAATCGCTATAGCCAATAGCGTTAAGTTCCAGGCGCTGACGATGATACACAGTCATCTTTGCCTTACTTTTCATCGTTCCAAGAGCCTCCAAATCAAGATAATGTGGATGCAATGCAAAGGCCGATACGATGTTATAAGGATATGAATCGCTCCAGTTTCCAGAGCATGTTGTATCATTAACCGGCAACAGTTGGATTACCTTCATTCCTGTTGCCGCACACCAGTCAACCAGTCTGCGAAGGTCGCCGAAATCACCAACGCCATACGACTCTTTTGTACGCAACGAGAACACAGGAATCACAACACCTGCAGCACGCCATGTCTGTTCCTTAACCCTCAAGCTTTCGCCATAAGCCACAAGCACTGTCCCATCAGGTACCATCGCCTGGTCTGCAGGCAGCAGTCCGTCGGTAGTTCTGTTATCACCCTCTTCCCAAGCCACAAAAGCATGTGTATTGTCATCAACAATCACATATTTATATTCTATTGGAAGCAGCACAGCCTCTACATTAACCGACAGCAACCATTCGAAGCGTCCTATCGACTCCATTCTAAGATAACGGGCCACATTCCAACTGCCCAGCGCAGGATGCGAGCCGACTATTGCCACAGACTGCCCCTTCTGCAACTGAGGAGCAGAGACTCTGAACAGTATTGTCTTACGGTAAAGCGGCACACGCAGTGGTTCCACTTTATCATTATCCTCCAGTCCCATCGTAGTGAGATAAGCCTTACTATACAGATGATACTGAAGAGGCACATCGCGCCACCTGTCGGCCATCACATAGTCCTTCGACGAGTCAAAATAGTATATTCTTGGTATTGCATCCCACTCCTTACGTATCACATTTCCATCATTATCCACTACCTGATAATTGTACAAAAATGATGTTATTGGATGTTTACGCGATTCCAGGACAGTTGTCTCCAGCGACCACTCCATGCCATCGGTAGTAACCATCATCAGCCGTTGTGTCTTCTCAGTCTGATCTGAACTCCAATAAGTAATCACCACGTAGAGATTTTGTCCCCATTGGGTGCCATATTGTATAGAAAACTTGAGTTTCATAAGCTATATTTTAGGGCAAAGATACAAAAAAATGAGAAATTAGCGATAATAGTGAAGAGATTTTTGTAACTTTGCAGCGTTTTTTCAAGATTATGAAGATGAATAGGTTAAAAAAGTCAAAGTATCTGGTTCCTATAGCAATATGTGTAATAGGAATCTTATGCATCACATATTACTATTTTGTGGGGAGTTTTTCAAAACTCGACACCACAGAGTACGTATATATCGACGACAATGACAATCTGGATTCAGTATGCGTAAAATTGGAGCCCATAGCATCATATCACGGTCTCGTAGCATTTAAAATGCTATCACGTCACGGAGGTTATTCCGACAATATCCGTAGCGGCCGATATGCCATCACTCCCGACCAGAGCACTATCCGCGTTTTCCGCAACCTGAAGAACGGGCATCAGGAGCCTGTACGACTCACTATTCCTGAGAGTCGCACCATGGACCGTCTTGCCGGTTATCTTTCAAAGAAACTGATGATGGACAGCGTTGCTGTATCTATTCTGTTCAGCGACTCATCGTTCTGTGCCCAACAGGGATACGACACGGCAACAATCGCCTGTCTGTTTGTTCCTAACACTTACGAGGTATATTGGAACATCTCTATCGAGAACCTGATGAAGCGCATGAAGAAGGAGAACGAGAACTTCTGGAATGCTCAGCGCACCATCAAAGCCGATGCTCTTGGCCTAAGCAAAGAAGATGTCTGCACTATAGCCAGCATCATCGACGAAGAGACAGCAAACAATGCCGAGAAACCGATGATTGCAGGTATGTATATCAACAGACTCAAGGCCGGAATGCCACTTCAGGCCGATCCAACCATTAAGTTTGCGCTTAAGGACTTTGCTTTGAAACGCATATACCACAACATGTTGCAGTTCGACAGTCCCTATAATACCTATAAGAATACAGGATTACCACCGGGACCTATCAAGATTGCATCTGTGGCAGGTATCGACGCTGTACTTAACCGTACTGCTCACGACTATCTGTACATGTGTGCCAAAGAAGATTTCTCGGGCACTCACAACTTTGCAAAGACCTATCAGGAGCATCTGAAGAATGCAGCAAAGTATTCAAAAGCTTTAAATGAAAGAGGAATTCAGTAAAGGTAAGAAAGTAAAAAAGTAAAAAAGATATGGAAGAGATTATTAAGAACGAGACAGAAGAAAAAAAATCTGTTAGCTTCATTGAGCAGAAAGTGATCAATGATCTGGCAGAAGGTAAGAACGGAGGCAGAATGCAGACCCGTTTCCCACCAGAGCCAAACGGCTATCTGCACATCGGTCATGCCAAGGCTATCGCCATAGACTTCGGACTTGCCAAGAAATATGGCGGTCAGTGCAACCTGCGCTTCGACGATACGAATCCAATAAAGGAGGATACAGAATATATCGAGAGTATCGAGAACGATATCAAGTGGCTTGGTTTCAAGTGGGCAAACGTTTACTATGCCAGCGACTATTTCCAGGAGCTCTGGGACTTTGCAGTATGGCTCATCCAGCAGGGACGCGCTTATGTTGACGAGCAGAGCGCAGAGGTTATTGCCCAGCAGAAGGGTACAACCACAAGCCCTGGTACCAATAGCCCATTCCGCGATCGTCCTATTGAGGAGAACCTCAAGCTCTTCGAGTTCATGAACAGCGGAAAGTGCGAACCAGGAACACTTGTACTGCGTGCCAAGATCGACATGGCTCATCCCAACATGCTGTTCCGCGATCCACTCATCTACCGCGTACTCAACATCCCCCATATCCGCACCGGCAATAAGTGGAATGCCTACCCAATGTACGATTTCACCCATGGTCAGAGCGACTATCTTGAGGGCGTAACCCATTCATGGTGTACCCTTGAGTTTGTTGAGCACCGCCCCCTTTACGATCTGTTCGTAACATGGATGAAGGAGTGGAAGGGCGAGACCGACAATATCGAGGATAACCGTCCACGTCAGACAGAGTTCAACAAGCTGAACCTCAACTACACCCTGATGTCAAAGCGCAATCTGCTGGCATTGGTACAGAACGGTATGGTAAGCGGTTGGGACGATCCCCGTATGCCAACGATCTGCGGCTTCCGCCGCCGTGGTTACAGCCCAGAGAGTATCATCAAGTTCATCGATAAGATTGGTTATACCAAGATTGATGCCCTCAACGATATGGCCCTTCTCGAGAGTGTCGTACGTGATGATCTTAATGCCCGCGCCATCCGTGTCAGCGCAGTCCTCGACCCAGTAAAGGTTGTTATCACCAACTACCCAGAGGATCAGATTGAGCAGCTCACAGCTATCAACAATCCTGAAAACGAGGCCGACGGCACACATACCGTTGAGTTCACCCGTGAGCTCTGGATTGAGCGCGACGACTTCATGAAGGAGGCCGAGAAGAAGTTTATGCGATTGGCTCCAGGCAAGGAGGTTCGTCTTAAGAACGCATACATTATTAAATGTAACGAGGATCACCCCTGCGACGAGGACGAGAATGGCAATGTAACCACTATTTACTGCACCTACGACCCAGAGTCACGCAGCGGTCTTCCTGGTTCTAACCGCAAGATTAAGGGCAAGACACTTCACTGGGTAAGTTGCAAGCATGCCGTCGAGGCAGAGGTTCGTCTCTACGACCGTCTGTGGAAGGTTGAGAATCCTCGCGACGACATGGCAGCTATCCGCGAAGAGAAGAACTGCGATGCAGTAACTGCAATGAAGGAGATCATCAACCCTGATTCTCTGCACATCATCAAGAAGTGCTACATCGAGCCATTCGCAGCCGATATGAAGCCACTCACCTATCTGCAGTTCCAGCGTATCGGATACTTCACCCCCGATACCGACTCAACTGCCGAGAAGCCTATCTTCAATAAGACCGTAGGACTTAAGGATACTTGGAAGAAGTGACCGAAGGAGATAAAGAATATTTCAACAACGAGGAGTTTAAGGAAATCCTCAGACAATACGAAGAGTCAGTCAAGTCGGGCGGACGCATCTATATGGACGCCGACGACTTGGCTGACATAGCTGCTTATTACCATTTCAACAATCGCGAAGATGAAGCCGAGGAAGCAATCTCCCTTGCAATGGAGTATAACCCCGAGGCTTTAGGTCCGATGTTATACAAAGCCAAGGAGGCGTTAGAAGCCAAAGACTTCGACACCGTAGAGAAATACGCCACCAAAATCGAGGCGCTCGATAGTCTCGAGGCAATATACCTGCATGCCGAGGTTCTTATCCAGAAGAACGATGTAGACAAAGCAGATTCATCTCTTTTAGAGTTCTACAATAACGAAGTTCCTGCTGAAGAGCGTACTGATTACATTAAAGACGTAGTGGAGCTTTACTTAGAGTACCACCAGTTCATTAAGGCATTCGAATGGACCATCCGTATCCCTGGTCCTCAATCCGACAACTTTAAGGAGCTTATGGCTCGCACATTGTTTGGTTTAGGCAAATACAAAGATAGCGAGAAGCTGTTCAACGAGCTTCTCGACAAGAATCCCTACTCCACCAGCTACTGGAATGCTTTAGCCGGCATACAGTACATGAAGGAAGACTACAATGCCGCGCTCACCAGTAGCGAATATGCCATTGCCATCGACCCTAACGATGCCGACGGATTGATGTCAAAAGCCAACACCCTGTATACTATGGGTAACTATGATGAGGCTTTTGTATATTTCAAGAAATACTCTGAAAAGAGGCCCGACGACGAATTCGGATATCTCAACCAAGCCCAGTGTATCATCAACAAGGGCAAGTTCGAAGAGGGTCTTTCGCTATTGAAAAAAGCCATCAGCGTAGCGCCAGTAGACTCTGTATATCTGCCGGAGATTTACCAGGAAATGTCATTCGTCTATAACAAGCTTGGCAACGTTGAAAAAGCTCTTTGGTGCATGGACATGATGTACGAACTAAAATGCGACCATGCCGCCATTCTGGTAATGAGAGGACATATTCTCCTGGCAAACAAGAGAGAAAGAGAAGCTAGAAAAGAGTTTGACAAAGCACTGGAGGTATCAAACAACGATCCAAAGACCCAGCTTAAAGTCATTATCTCTTACCACGACAATATGCATCTGAATCAGGCATATAAGTTATACTTGGAGTTTTTCAAGAATGTCGATAAAGAATGGAATGAAGGTTACGCATATATGGCGTTGTGTTGCAACGACTTAAAGAAAGACGACGAATTCCTGTATTATCTAAAGAAGGCCTGCGAATGCAACCCCGAAGAAGCTAAAGCTGTATTATGCGAATTCTTCCCCGAGGACATGACGCCTAAGGACTATTATGATTACGCATTAGAACATTTGAACGATTAATAAGTATGAATTTTATTACCAATATTCTCAATCACCTTGGTTGGTATCCCACCATTTTCTTTCTGATGTTATTAGAGAGTACAGTTGTTCCTGTGCCATCAGAATTTGTAGTTACTCCTGCAGCCTATCACGCAGCAAGTGGTTCACTAAACGTATTCCTTGTAGTACTGTTTGCCACACTCGGAGCCGACATAGGTGCAAGCATCAACTATTTTGTTGCTCTGTATGTTGGCCGCCCTGTAATCTACAAGTTTGCCAACAGCAAGTGGGGTAAGATGTGCCTTCTTAACAAGGAGAAAGTTGAGAAAAGCGAGAAATACTTCGACGACCACGGCATAGCAGCCACACTTACCGGTCGTTTCGTTCCAGTAATCCGTCACCTCATTTCCATCCCTGCCGGCCTGGCCCGTATGCATTACGGTAAATTCATTCTGTTCACCACTATCGGTGCAGGAGGTTGGCATAGCGTATTGGCTCTTTTAGGCTGGTATCTGCACGCCATTGTTCCCGAGGATCAGTTGAACGACAAGATCAGCGAATATGCCGAATACATCAAATTTATCATTTTAGGACTGGTCGTTTTGGCTGTAATATATTTCGTCATTAAGCGAAAACTTAACAATAAGCAAGAAAAGTCAGCGTAAAAAGCAATTTTTTGCTTATTTATTGTTTGTTTTCCATATTTTTTCGTATTTTTGCGCATTATTATCATCAGCAAACAACGATTATGGCAAGAACAAACAACCATTTAGTTATCATGGCAGGCGGCGTAGGTAGCCGCTTCTGGCCAATGAGCACTACCGAGAACCCGAAGCAGTTCATCGATGTTCTCGGCGTTGGAAAAACATTACTTCAGTTAACGGTAGAAAGATTTGGCAATCTGGTTAAGCCCGAGAACATCTGGGTTGTTACCAACCAGAAGTATCAGAACATCGTAAGAAAGCAGTTGCCTGATATGCCAGCAGGAAACATCCTCTGCGAGCCATGTCGCAGAAACACAGCACCTTGTATTGCATACGTTAGTTGGCGCATCAAGTCGAAAGATCCCAAGGCTAACATCATTGTAACTCCAAGTGACCACATCGTTACTGACAAGACAGAGTTCCAGCGTGTTATCAAGGAGTGTATGCAGTTCACTGGCGAGACCGATGCTATCGTAACCCTTGGAATGAAACCTAACCGCCCTGAGACTGGCTACGGCTACATCCAGGCCGACTTGAGCACAAGTTCACTCCGCAACAAGGAGATCTTCAGAGTCGACTCTTTCCGCGAGAAGCCAAACCTCGAAACTGCGCAGGCTTATATCAAGAAGAACAATTACTTCTGGAATGCAGGCATATTCATCTGGAATGTCAACACCATCGTAAATGCATTCCGTATCTACCAGCCATCAATGGCTAAGATATTCGAGTCAATGCTCCCCATTTATGGCACCGACAAGGAGCAGGAAGAAATCAATCGTTTGTTCCCTGAGTGCGAGAACATCTCTGTCGACTATGCCATTATGGAAAAGGCCGAGGAGATTTTCGTTTGTCCTTCCGACTTTGGATGGAGCGACCTTGGCACATGGGGTTCTCTCCATGAGCAGAGCAAAAAGGACCTCTATGGCAATGTAAGCATTGGCCAAGACATAAACCTCGTTGAGAGCCACAACTGCATAGTACATACTGTTCAGGAAAAGAAAGTAGTCATTCAGGGCCTCGATGGATATATCGTTGCTGAAAACGATGACACACTGCTCATCTGCAAACTGTCAGAGGAACAGCGAATCAAACAATTCTCTGGAAATAATTAATTTAAAATTATGAATAAAAAAGTTGCTCTAATCACTGGTATAACCGGTCAGGATGGTTCATATCTGGCCGAGTTCTTAATTGAGAAAGGATATGAGGTTCACGGACTCATGCGCCGTTCTTCATCATTCAACACAGCTCGTATCGAACACCTCTATCTCGACGAGTGGGTTCGCGATATGAAGAAGGCTCGTCTTGTAAACCTGCATTGGGCTGACATGACCGACTCATCATCTCTTATTCGCGTCATTTCAAAGATCCGTCCTACCGAGATCTACAACCTCGCAGCCCAGAGTCACGTAAAGGTTTCTTTCGATGTACCAGAATACACTGCCGACACCGATGCTAACGGAGTTCTTCGTTTGCTCGAGGCTGTCCGCATCGCTGGTTTGGCCGACACCTGCCGCATCTATCAGGCATCTACATCCGAGCTCTATGGTAAGGTTCAGGAGGTTCCACAGTCAGAGACGACCCCATTCTATCCCCGTTCTCCATACGCAGTTGCCAAGCTTTATGGCTTCTGGATTATGAAGAACTACCGTGAGTCATATAATATGTTCTGCTGCAACGGTATCCTCTTCAACCACGAGAGTGAGCGCCGAGGTGAGACCTTCGTAACCCGTAAAATCACCCTTGCTGCAGCACGTATCGCCCAGGGATATCAGGACAAGCTTTATCTTGGCAACCTGAACTCACTGCGCGACTGGGGATATGCCAAGGATTATATTGAGTGTATGTGGCTCATCCTTCAGCAGCCAGAACCCGATGACTTTGTCATTGCCACTGGCGAATATCATACTGTTCGCGAGTTTGCCACCCTGGCCTTTAAGGAGGTAGGCATTGAACTTGAATGGCGTGGTGACGGAGTCGACGAGAAGGGTTACGACAAGAAGACGGGCAAGGCCCTGGTTGAGGTAGACCCGAAGTATTTCCGTCCTGCCGAGGTTGACCAGCTGCTTGGAAATCCAGCTAAGGCTAAAGCCAAGTTAGGTTGGAATCCACAGAAGACCTCATTCGAGGATCTTGTAAAGATTATGGTTCAGCACGACATGAAGTTCGTAAAGAAACTCTTCATTAAAGCACATATGGACGATGCTCAGTAAAGAAAGTAAGATTTATGTAGCGGGACACCACGGACTAGTGGGTTCCGCTATTTGGAATAACCTGCTCCAGCGAGGATACACCAATCTGGTAGGTCGCAGTCATAAGGAACTCGACCTCACCGACCAGGTTGCCGTAAAGAAGTTCTTCGACGAGGAGCGCCCCGATGCCGTTGTACTTGCTGCAGCATTTGTTGGTGGCATCATGGCCAACTCACTCTACCGTGCTGACTTCATCATGATGAACATGAAGATTCAGTGCAATGTAATTAGTGAGGCATATGCTCATGGTGTAAAGAAGCTGCTCTTCCTTGGCTCAACCTGTATCTATCCCAAAAATGCACCTCAGCCAATGAAGGAAGATTGCCTTCTCACCTCTCCCTTGGAGTACACAAACGAGGAGTACGCCATCGCAAAGATTGCCGGCCTCAAGATGTGTGAGAGCTATAACCTGCAGTATGGCACAAACTACATTGCAGTATGCCAACAAACCTCTATGGCCCCAACGACAACTTCCACTTGGAGAACAGCCACGTCATGCCAGCCATGATGCGAAAGATATATCTGGCCAAGCTCATCCACGATGGAGCATGGGATAAGATTGCCGTCGACTTGAACAAACGCCCCGTAGAAGGCGTAACCGGCGAAGGTCTCAATGTTCAATCGTCAATGTTCAATGTTCAATCCAAGAAAGTACTGGATGTACTTGCCAAGTATGGCATAGAGAACAACAAGGTAACCCTCTGGGGCACCGGTACTCCACTCCGCGAGTTCCTCTGGTCCGAAGATATGGCCGATGCATCAGTACATGTCCTCCTGAATGTAAACTTCAGCGACATCATCGGCATCGAGAAGTACTCATCAGTACACTATGGCGCAAGTACCGATGGCGCTGTCGACCGCAACCACTCTGCAGGTCGTGGCGGTGCAATCCCCAAGTTAGGTGAAATCCGCAACTGCCACATCAATGTTGGTACTGGCAAAGAACTCACCATCCGCGAATTGTCTGAACTTGTTGTTAAAACAGTTGGTTTCGAAGGTGAGGTTGAGTTCGACACATCAAAACCCGATGGTACAATGCGCAAGCTCATTGATGTTTCGAAACTTCACTCTCTCGGTTGGACACACAAAGTTGAAATCGAGGATGGTGTTAAAAAACTATTTGAATGGTATCGTTCTAGTTTAGCATAAAAAGAAACCCGCCGATTTGGCGGGTTTCCTTTTTATTAAAGATTCTTCTTCAAAGTTTCTTTCCAAGCAGCATATGCAGCCTGATATTCAGCTCTGTGAGCTGCATCTGGCTCAATAACCTCCAGCTTATCAAGCGAAGCAAATGCCTCAGCAGCATTAGCATAGATTCCGGCACCCAGACCAGCGCCCTTAGCAGCACCTACTGAACCATCTGTATCATACAGTTCGATTGTAGCACCACTAACACCTGCCAGAGTATTACGGAACAGAGGACTCAGGAACATATTTGCCTTACCGGCATGAATTTTCTTGATATCCATACCCATCTGCTGCATGATCTCCATACCATAGCAGAATGAGAATACAATACCCTCCTGAGCAGCACGAACCAGGTGAGCCTTGTTGTGCTTGTTGAAGTTCAGACCGTTGATTGAGCAACCAATCTCCTTATTCTCCAATACACGCTCAGCGCCGTTTCCGAATGGGATTACTGTTACACCCTCACTACCGATGGGCACGCTTGCAGCCAGATCATTCATCTCTGCATAGCCAATCTCTGGAGTAATGTTACGGTGTGTCCATGCATTCAGAATACCAGTACCATTAATGCACAGCAGAACACCCAGACGTGTCTGGTCAGCAGCATGGTTAACATGAGCAAAAGTATTTACACGGCTCTGTGGATCATAGTTCACATCACCCAGTACGCCATATACTACACCTGATGTACCTGCAGTTGCAGCTATCTCACCAGGATTCAGCACGTTCAGCGAAAGTGCATTGTTTGGCTGGTCACCACCACGATAAGTAATAGGAGTACCTGCCTTCAGTCCCATCTCAGCAGCAGCCTCGGCACTTACCACGCTCTGCTCTGCAAATGTAGGAACGATATCAGCAATCAGCGAACCGTCAAATCCATAATAATCCATCAGGAAGTCAGCCACCTTGTTGTTCTTGAAGTCCCAGAACATACCCTCCGAAAGGCCGCTTACAGTAGTGTTAGCAACACCACTCAGTCGCATGGCGATATAATCACCAGGCAGCATAACCTTATATATTTTACTGTAAACCTCTGGTTCGTTCTCCTTAACCCATGCCAGCTTAGCAGCAGTAAAGTTACCAGGAGAGTTCAGCAGATGACTCAGACACTTGTCAGCACCCAGATCCTTGAATGCCTTCTCGCCATAAGGAACAGCACGTGAGTCGCACCAGATAATTGCAGGGCGCAGAGCCTTCAGATTCTTATCAACACAAACCAGACCGTGCATCTGATATGAAATACCAATAGCCTTGATTTCCTCAGCTGTAGCACCAGCCTCCTTCATTATCTTCTGCAGACTCAGCTTGGCGTTATCCCACCACATCTGAGGATCCTGCTCAGCCCAACCGGCCTTTACAGCCATAATAGGAGCCTCCTTTTCAGGATAGAAAGCAGTTGCTACACACTTGCCGTTATCGGCGTTAACCAATGATGCCTTCACTGACGAGCTACCGACATCGAAACCTAATAGATACCTATTTGCCATAACAATTTATTAATAAATCTTTAATTATAATACGTTTCTGCTGCAAATTTCCCTAAATTTTTCCAATAAATCGACTTTTTTCCATAAAAAAGTGATTTTTTTACGCATTTTTGAGTTGAATTAAAATAATTTGTTTACCTTTGCACATAGAATAACGTAATTACCAGAATTAATAATATTCATATATGAAGAAAAAAATACTAATACTTGACGACAAAGAGACCATTGCAAAGGTTCTCTCAATCTATCTGATGAGCGACTATGATGTACAGTGGCTGCCTGATGGTTTGCAGGGCGTAAAATGGCTTCAGGCAGGTAACACCCCCGACCTCATCATATCTGATATTCGTATGCCAGGAATGCGCGGCGATGACTTTTTGGAGTGGATCAAGCAGAACGAGCTGTTCAAGCAGATTCCTGTCATCATGCTTTCCAGCGAAGACTCCACCAGTGAGCGCATCCGCCTGCTGGAGATTGGCGCCGAGGACTATATTGTAAAGCCTTTCAACCCAATGGAGTTAAAGATACGAGTAAAGAAGATTATTCCCTAAATAGAATAATATGATAGGTGTTGTATATCTTGGCAGCAATCCTAAAACCGAGGAGCGATTAAAGTACATCCCCGGCAGGTTGGTGCAATACACAAGGAATTACAAAGATGCGGCTTCTGCGTGTTCTACGCATGTCCGCAACGAGCATTTCATTGTGTTTTTCGAACAAGGCGAACAAAGCGATGACATTAACGCTATCACCTATTTAAAGAAAAAAAATAAGCACGTATATATCATACTGCTAACCAACGAGTTGACTCCAGAAGGTAGAGTCCAATATCAGAAGAGCGGCATCAACGATACGCTTGATTCCAAGGCCTCTATTACAGAGTTCAACAAGAAGATTCAGTTCATCTCCGATCGTGAGAACATGCTGTTTGATGATCAGCAGCCTAAATACAGAATGTTGCGTTTCAAAATTCCTGTATGGAAACGCATCTTCGATGTATTCTTCGCTATTTTCGCGCTTATCATCACCTCTCCTATATTCATCCTCACAGCCATTGCCATCCGTTTGGAGAGCAAAGGTCCGGTTATCTTCAAGTCAAAGCGAGTTGGTGCTAACTATACCATCTTTAATTTCTTGAAGTTTCGCTCTATGTATCAGGATGCCGAAGAGCGCCTCAAAGAGATTGCTAAGGAAGCAGGCAACCAATATGCAGAGATGAACAAGAAATCCGATGCCCCCCAAAAGATACCTACCGGATTGGGCATGGAGGCAGATATGATGATGAGCATCGGTGATGATACCGACATGATGATTTCCGACGACGAGGTAATGCTCGTAGGCGATGACTTTGTCATTTCCGAGAACGACTTCAGTAAGGAGAAGAAAGAGGAAATCGACAATGCATTCATCAAAATTGAAAACGATCCTCGTGTCACTAAAGTTGGCAGATTCATCCGCAAGTTCAGTATCGATGAACTTCCTCAGCTCTTCAATATCCTCAAGGGTGACATGTCTGTCGTTGGTAACCGTCCTCTCCCACTCTACGAGGCTGAGAAACTCACCATCGACACCAGCATCGACCGCTTTATGGCTCCCGCTGGCCTCACTGGTCTTTGGCAGGTTGAGGAGCGCGGTAAGGGCGGTATGATGTCAGCCGAAGAGCGCAAGCAACTCGATATAAAGTACGGCCAGACATATAATTTCTGGTTGGATATGAAGATCCTTTTCCGTACCTTCTTTGCCTTCGTCCAGAAGGAGAATGTATAACTAAATCCCTACAATAATGAACATCTTCAGACGACTGATATTTATATTTACCATTGCCTCGACTAGCACCACAGCCCTCGCCCAGTTCAACGAGAGCGGTATAAGTGCAGGTTTCTTTGATGCCAGTAGCGAAAAAGACATCAATTTCTCTGAATTTCACTTACCACCATTGGCTGTACTGCTTGAAAATGCGAAATCAAATCCTCAAATATTGTCTCTTGAAAAAGCAAAACAGTTGGCCGAAATGGAAGTTGCTAAACAAAAAAGGCATATCTTTTCTTATGTCACAGGCCATGCTAGCTATAGTTATGGAATGGCAGACATGTGGGGTAATAGTGCTTCTGCATATAGCAATATGATTTACCAATATCAAGGTTCAAAACAAGCTTATTGGAATATTGGCGTTAATTTAGCAATTCCTGTAGAAGACATTTTGGACTTAACTGCTGCAGTAAAACGCAAAAGGGTAGATGTAGAAAAAGCCATAATTGATAAAGATATTGCATACGATCAATTAAAGCTTCAAATCGCCTCACTTTTTATCAAAATAACAAATAGCTTAGTTGCATTAAAAACTTTAGGAGAAGCTGCTGCTGCATCACAAGGCGCAGGAGCATTAGAAAGAGAAGACTTTGAAAACGGAAATATGGATATTGCCGCATACGCTAGAACGAAGGAACAGGAAAGTGATCAGGTTCAGGGGTATCAAGGTTTACAGACAGAAATAACAACAGATATTATTACACTAGAAATATTAACCCATACTCCTATTATTACAAATGCCACCACTGAAATCACTCTAGATAAGAGTATTAGTAAAACACCAAAAGAAGAGGCAAAAGAAAAAAAAGCTAATGAGAAGCGTATAAAGAAACTGGAAAAAGAAGAAAAAGATAAAATAAAGAAATTAGAGAAAGCTGAAGCAAAAGCTGAAAAAGCGGCAGCCAAAGCAGCTAAGAAGCAAAAGAAATAACAAAAGTTTGCAACTATGGATTTATTCAGATATATTGTCAGATTCCTGTTTAAAATAAGATGGTATCTTATCATCCTACCTATGATAGCGTTAGTATTTGCCTGGTTTTCAACAAGAAATCTTGAGCGCATTTATGATACTAACACAACCATATATACCGGTATGATTACTGGATATAATATTGAAGGTGGAACAGGAACGGCAGGTGGAAACACACAAACCAACATGACAAACTTGATGTTATTGATTACAACAGATGCTACAGTACATGAAGTTTCGTTACGTCTCTTTGCCCGTTGCATGATGTACGGAAATGCGAATAAAGACAACAACTACATTTCTGCTGAGCATTATCGTCAATTATATAACAGTGTACCAGCAGAAGTAAAAGCCCTTATAAATCATAACAGCGAAAATGCAACGTATGCTAACCTGAAAGCCTTTGAAAGGCCTTCTGCAGACAATTATATTTTTGGTATCACAAACTATCATCCATATTTTGGAATTAATAGTATTACAAGCCGATTAAAAGTTGTACAACTTGATAGAAGTGACATTATTGACATTGGTTATTCTGCTAATGACGCGGGTATTGCCTATAACACATTAGATATATTAAATGATGTTTTTGCTCGTCAATATGCTCTATTACGATATGGTGAAACAAACAATGTTATTAAGTTCTTTGAGCGAGAAGTTGCTCGCCTCTATCGTATCTTAACAAATGCAGAAGACGACCTCATTCGTTATAACGTAGAAAAACGTATCATCAACTATGGAGAGCAGACAAAATTGCTTTCTGGCATGGATGCTACACAGAAGACGACAGACAATGATCTGATGATAACAAAAACGACAACACGCGCGTTAATGAACTATTTGGAACGTCAATTAGGAGATAGAGCAAAAGTTATCAAGGCCAATAGAGACTTTACTAACCAAGTAACAGATATTTCTCGTATTCAGTCACGTATTTCTAATTTGCGTCTAATGAGTAGCGAAGGAGGTGGTACCGAAATTGAAACGCAACAAGAATTGGCCAAAGCTCAACGTATGCTACAAGAAGCCTCATCCAATGTTAAAGGGCTTGTAAAAGACATCGAAGCAGGCAACTATAATACCGAAACTGGTGTAAAAGCTAGTGGAATGGTAGATAGATGGCTTGAGCAGGTTATAAAATTAGAAGAAGCCAAAGCGCATGAAAGTGCTCAAGACATAATGCGCGAGAAGATTGATAAAGAATTCTTATTTTATGCTCCAATTGGTGCAACTATAGCTAGAAAAGATCGCCATATTGCCTTTATTGAAGGTAACTATATGGAGATGCTTAGAGCATTAAATGCTGCTCGCCTTCGCCAGAAGAACCTCCAAATGTCAACAGCTACACTTCGTGTACTTAATCCTCCAATGTACCCAATGAATGCCCAGCCAACAAATCGTATGATGACGTTGTTAGGTTCATTCATTCTATCTTTCATGCTAACAGCATTGTATTTCTTTGTCATAGAGTTACTGGATAGAACACTTCGCGACCGTATGCGTTCAGAACGAATCACAAAGATACCAGTGTTAGGATGCTACCCCAAGGAAAGTAATTTGCGCTATCGCAGATTCAACAAGACAATTGCAGATATGGCTCTTCGCCAACTCAGCAAAGCTCTTCTCCCCCACTTTGAAGAGGGCAAACAGAATGTGCTTAATCTGCTTTCAACTGATGCTGCCAATGGTAAAAGCTATATTGCACAAGAATTAGAGAACTATTGGATTTCCATTGGTCTACAAGTTCGACGCATCACATACGATGAAGACTACCTTGCAGAAGATAGTCGATTCATTATGGCAAAAGACATCAAGGATATATGTCCAGATCTTCTTCCTAACGAAATCGCAATTGTAGAATATCCAAACTTGGACGACAACTCTATTCCTCCTGCTCTACTCAATATGGGCACAGTTAATTTAATGGTTACTCGCGCAAACCGTACATGGAAAGATGTAGACCAAAAAGCACTTAAGGAGTTAAACGAACGCCTAGAGAATAAAAACTCATTATTCATGTACTTAACAGAATGCCAACGCTATGCAGTTGAAGAATATGTAGGTCAGCTACCACCATATACGGGATTCAACAACTTTATATACCGTATGTCTCAGATGGGACTGACTGCAGTGGAAAATAGTCATGCTAGGTAATGGTAAATAAGGTCTATTCAAATAGGTTTTCCGAATACGCCCATGAAAACGGAGGAAGAGTATTATTGCTCTTTCTTCTGTTTTTACTTAGTTTATACTCTTTCAAGAATTCTGGTATAACAGGAATGGCTATTATAATGGCAATTCCTTTATCCATTATTTTTGTATATTTCGCATTTTCGTACAAGATGCTTACATTATGGGCTCTCTTTTTTATCAACTATTTCATCTCATTTTTCGCTAGAGAGAATTTATTACCAGGAATTCCTGTATCACTAATGAATGAATTATTAGAGTTAGTATTAATTGCAATAGCTATAATTGACCTAAAAGAAACAAATTTCACCAATCTTGCAAACATCATGATGCTAGCCTTGGTTGGCTGGTGTGTTTTTTGCATTCTTGAAGTATTGAATGACACATGTGGTTTAGGACTTAATATAAATGCATGGTTTACAGGCGTAAGACTAATGGCATTCCAGTTGCTATATGCATTCATAGTATTTTCTTTATATATCAACACACCAGAAAGACTTTACAAGCTATTCAAAATATGGGCACTTTGTTCACTTTTCTCTGTATTTTGGTGTTGGAAACAACAAAACATGGGGTGGACAGCAGCAGAGAATAATTGGCTTTTCGCTCAAGGTCATATAAGACAGCATTTCGTTAATGGTGTTATGAGATATTTTTCTGTATTTACAGATGCAGCTAATTTTGGCATTCATATGGCATGTGCATCTGTGGCATTCTTTATCATCGCTATTACGAACAAAATAAAAAAGCACAAAGTGTTTTTTGGAATTGTTGGACTACTAACAACATGGGCCATGTTCCAATCAGGAACGAGAACCGCAATATTCTGTATGATTGCAGGTTTTATGGTTTTTCTAGTATTATCAAAATCAGCAAGAATAATTGTTCCCGTATCTATCGTATTTGGTCTTTTCATTGGTATGCTAGTATTTACCAATATAGGTCAAGGCAATAATCAAATACGACGTATGAGATCTGCTTTTAATCCTAATGATGCTTCTGCCAATGTCCGTGATATAAACAAGCAGGCCATAGCAAAATACATGAAAGATGCCCCTTGGGGTATTGGAATTGGCATATTTTCAGAAAGTATACCTGCATGGAATAAATTTAAACTCGTTTCTCAAATTCCACCAGATTCCGAATATGTATTTATTTGGGTAAGAACAGGATGGATTGGCGTCTCTTGGTTTGCATTATGTAATATAATGATTTTATTAGCAGGCTGCTGGATTGTTTTTTTTAGAATTAAAAATCGTTCTCTGATGGGTTTGGGGTCTGCATGGTGCGCATCATTTGCAGCACTTCATCTTGGCGGATATGCAAATCAAGTTCTAATGCAATTTCCTAACATCGTTATATTCTATGGAGGAATGTCTATAGTGTTCCTACTCCCAATAATAGAAAAAGACTTTGAAATATACGAAGCAAAAGAATTTGAAGAACAAGAGAATAAGAAAAGATTAAAAATAGAAAAGAAACTTGCAAAACGAGTTTAGATTATCCCTCATCACTGTCAATTATAACGGGGTTAAAGATACCTGCGAATTAATTGATTCCATCCCCTCCAACGAGAATATGGAGGTGATTGTGGTAGATAATGCCTCTAAAGAAGATGAAGCTAGCATCATTTCTGAACGTTTCCCGCAAGTAAAAGTAATCCGTAGCGATAAAAACTTAGGCTTTGCAGGAGGGAACAATTTAGGTATCAAAGAGGCTAAAGGAGATTTTATTCTTTTAATAAATAATGATACATATTTCAAAGATTACAATATTGATTCACTCATTAAAAGGCTTGAGTCTTCTGACAAAATAGGCATAGTTTGTCCAAAGCTTCGTTTCGCATGGGGTAATAATCCTATTCAGTTTGCAGGATATACCCCACTATCCAATATAACACTTAGAAACAAAGCCATTGGCTTTGGCGAAGATGATAGAGGACAATATAATACTGCCCATCCTTCTCCTTATGCTCATGGTGCTGCAATGCTAATTAAACGCGAAGCAATCGAAAAGGTTGGTTTGATGCCAGAGTGTTTCTTCCTCTACTACGAAGAAATCGATTGGTCTATGATGTTTACCCGCGTTGGCTATGAAATCTGGTACGATCCTTGTTGTACTATTTATCATAAAGAAAGCCAGACAACCGGTCAAAACAGTCCCCTCCGTACATACTACATCACTCGCAATAGACTCATTCTCGTAAAACGCAACTATAAAGGCATTAACAAATACCTATCTTATATATACTTGATTGGTATCGTTGCCACTCGTGATATTACAAAATATTCCCTCCATGGCAGATTTGATTTAGTAAAAGCTGTCTACAAGGGTATCATGGATTTTTCAAATTATCAACTCTACGCTCGAGCTTGCTCGCTTGCTACCAAAGGGACGCAAGAATTCTCATCTAATAAAAAGGATTAATTATGGATTTCTGGATTATACTATATATCATCGATTGGATACTATTTATACCTGTTGCAGGAACAGTTTTATATCTTGGTATTTTCTCCATAGCATCCCTATTTAATAGAGATACAGTTCAAAGCACTGCAAAGATACAAAATCGTTTTGCAGTAATCATACCATCTCACAAACAAGATAATGTAATAGAACAAACCGTTGTATCTGTTCTTAGTCAAGATTACCCACAGCGTATGTTCGACGTTGTGGTAGTTTCTGACCACCAATCAGAAATTACCAATATGCGCCTTGCTCAATATCCAATCACATTACTTACTCCAGATTTTGCCGAAAGTACAAAAGCAAAGGCTCTACAATATGCCATTCTAAAATTACCAGAATTCAAAATATACGATATTGCACTTGTATTAGATGCAGATAACATTGTAGAGCAAGACTTTCTTACTAAAGTAAATGATGCTTTTGAAACAGCAGCAACTAAAGCCATTCAGTTGCATCGCATCTCTCGTAATAGAGACACGGCAGCAGCACGCATGGGATCTATTTTCGAAGAAATTAATAATGCGATTTTCCGTAAAGGTCATATCAATCTTGGTATTTCTGCAGCTTTAGCTGGTTCAGGAACTGCATATGATTTTTCATGGTTCAAGAAAAATGTCATGAAAGCAAAAACTGCAGGAGAAGATAAAGAGCTAGAAGCCCTTTTGCTAAAGCAAGGTTACTTTATTGACTATTTCGACAATATCCTCCTATATGGTGAAAAGAAAAGAACAACGACTAAGATGAACGAACAACATAGTCGTTGGACCTTACAGCAAATTCAGAATTTGATTAAGAATATAAAATATTTACCAGGAGCTATTTTTAGGAAACAATACGATTGGGCAGACAAACTGATTCAATGGATGTTGATTCCACGTACCAGTATGGTCGGTATTTTAATGGTAATGAGTATTGTTCTACCATTCATATACATGACCATGGTCATAAAATGGTGGATTCTAAGTTCTATGGCACTTTTCTTTTTTGCTTTAGCAACTCCAGACTATCTTGTAGATGAGATGTGGGATCGTACATTCTTACGCTCTCCGTTTGTTACGCTATGGGGTATAATTAGCACAAGATTAATTCACAGGAAAAAAGATAACAACTAAATATACATTCAACACAATTATGATTTGGCAAATATTGCATATTATCGACATTACCCTTTGGGTACTTATTTTAGGCTCTGTAGCTTATGTAGTTTTCTTTGCGGTCATTTCTTTGTTTTATGAGAAAGAAGATCGAGTAGCTATACATGCTGCAGCATTAACTAACAGGATGACAAAGTTTCTCATTCTTTACCCTGCCTACAACGAGGATCGGGTGATAATCAATGCTGTAGAACATTTCCTTGAGCAGGATTACCCTGCAGACCTATATACTGTGGCCGTCATCTCCGACCACATGAAGCCAGAGACTAATAATTATCTTAGAACCCTTCCAATCACATTGCTTACCCCAACTTTCGAAAAGAGTTCAAAGGCAAAGGCAATGCAATATGCCATCAATGAGATACAGGAATCATTCGACAATGTGGTTGTACTTGATGCTGACAATGTTGTACGTCCAGAGTTCCTATCTCAATTAAATATTCTATGTTCCGTCTACGATGCTATACAGTGTCACCGTTGTGCAAAGAATGCTAATAATGATGTTGCTGTACTTGACGGAGCCAGCGAAGAAATAAATAACACATTATTCCGTAAAGCCCACAACCGTCTTGGTTTATCATCTGCCTTAATTGGTTCTGGTATGTGCTTCAATTATGAACTATTCAAGAAGAATGTGTTTCAGCTATCTACTGCAGGCGAAGACCGCGAGATGGAAGCTCTCCTACTCCATCAGGAAGTTTTCATCAAATATGCACCAGATATTCATGTATTCGACGAGAAAGTTAGTAACCAAGACAACTTCCAGAAACAGCGCATGCGTTGGATGACCGCTCAGGTTCAGAGCCTGATGAGCAATCTTCCTAAGATACCAGGAGCTATAGCTCATGGAAAGATTAACTTTGTTGATAAGACTATTCAGCAAGCTTTAATTCCCAGATCAATTCTGATTGTATTACTTGCCGGCATATCCATTTTCATGACCATTGCTATGCCATCATGGTGCGAGAAATGGTGGATTACACTAGCTATACTAGGACTATCACTATTTGTCGCCATCCCCAAGGAAATCCGATTCCGCTCATTCTCTAAAGTGCTCACTATCCCTACACTTGTTCTCCGTATGCTGAAAAACCTTCTTCATATAGATCGTAAGAATACAGATTTCATCCATACCGAACATACAACATAATAAAAAAAACATGTTAAAATTTGGAATTATAACATAGATATCGTATATTTGCATAAAAAAGCAGATATGGAAGAAAACTGGGATATAATAATAAAAAATAAAAATAGCCTATTAAATATAGACTTACAAGAAGTTTGGCGATACCGTGACCTTTTGTCAATGTATGTTAAACGTGACATCATTACATTTTATAAACAGACAATTCTTGGGCCATTGTGGTTTGTCATCCAACCCTTATTTACCACCATCATGTTCATGTTTGTATTTGGTGGCATAGCAGGAATCTCAACTGATGGTATCCCACAAGCAGTCTTTTATCTTGCAGGACTCGTCTGCTGGAACTATTTTCAAGACTGTTTAAGTAAATGCTCCGATACATTCAATGCAAATCAGGCTATTTTTGGAAAAGTCTATTTTCCACGCCTCGTTGTTCCTCTTTCTATAGTCATTTCCAACCTTATTAAAATGTTCATCCAGTTTGCGTTATTCTTAGTTGTTTACATCTATTATTTCGCATCTGGAGTTGATTTCCAAATCAACGCAACTATCCTCTTAGTTCCAATACTTATTATTATGTTAGGATGTTTGGGATTAGGGTTTGGTATGATTATCTCATCAATGACTACTAAGTATCGTGATTTGAGATTTCTAATCACATTTGGTGTTCAATTATGGATGTACGCTACCCCAGTTATTTATCCCCTTTCTGTCATGAAAGAAACCTACCCCAAATATATTTGGGTATTAGTTGCAAATCCACTGACAGCCATTCTTGAAACTTTCAAGTATGCTTTTACAGGTGTCGGCGAGTTCAATTGGTTCTATTTAGGCTACAGTTTTGCATTTACTATCATTATTCTTTTACTTGGTATTATCATTTTCAACCGAGTACAACGTAATTTCATGGACGTTATCTAATTTTTATTATATGAGCAATACGGTTATAGAATTCAACAACGTTGGAAAACAGTATATTCTCGGCACTATTGGTACCGGCACACTAAGCCAGGACTTAAACCGTTGGTGGGCTAATATCCGAGGCAAAGAGGATCCTTATCTAAAAATAGGAGAAACGAATGACCGCACCCAAAAGGGTGACAGCCGTTTTGTGTGGGCATTACGCAATATCAATTTCAAAGTAGAACAAGGCGATGTTGTTGGTATTGTCGGGAAGAATGGAGCTGGTAAATCCACCCTTCTTAAAATTCTGTCTCGTGTCACGTCTCCCACTACTGGCGACATCAAGATTAAAGGCCGTATTGCATCACTATTAGAAGTTGGAACAGGTTTTCATCCTGAAATGACTGGTCGTGAAAACATCTTTATGAACGGTTCTATCATGGGTATGACAAAAGCAGAAATCCGTAGAAAATTTGATGAGATAGTCGAATTCGCCGGTGTTGCCAAATACGTTGACACCCCTGTCAAACGCTACTCTTCCGGTATGATGGTACGTCTTGGCTTTGCTATAGCAGCCCACTTGGAACCGGAAATTTTGGTGGTGGATGAGGTTCTTGCCGTTGGTGATGCAGAATTTCAGAAAAAGGCTATTGGTAAAATGCAAGATGTTTCGAGAGGGGAAGGAAGAACAGTTCTTTTCGTAAGCCACAACATGGCTGCAGTGAAAAGTTTATGTACGCGGGGTATTATTATCAAAAATGGTTTAATCGATTATATCGGTAACATAAACCCAACTATAGAAAGATATCTGACTGATTCTGATTCTTCTAATAATTCTCATATAATAGATAATATTAAATGGGTTAAGTCTTCTCTAAAAATCACCTCTGTTAGTATAAATGGGACAGATTCGACTATTTCTACAATACAAAGTGGCCAGCGTTCTCTAGAAGTGAAGATAAAAGGTTATACAAACGAAGAGATGATTTATGATGAGATGATTGTTATAAAAAGTAAGGAGGGTGTACCCTTCGCAACTTACTCACCAGGTCATTATTTTGGCGAAATTAAACATCAACCTCCAGGTAATTTTGAAATAGTGAGGGAAATAGAATTACCCTCTATTATGAGTGAGGGACAACTGTTAGTAGATCTTTATTTACACCATCCAATGGTAGAATATTTGTTAAAGGCCCCTAATTGTTGTATTTTGGAATCCCAGGGATTTCAATCTGGATATGGGCATGCTCTTAATACTGGTTACGGTCTTATCGGCTTAAAAGAAGTCTCGAGAAAAAACGACATGAACAAGGATATTACATAGCAATAATCTTTTGAGCAGTCATCTTATGAAGAAAACTAAAGTATTATATTGTTTAACAACACGAGGTTTATATTCAGAATTATTCAACTTGTGCCTTGCAATCGTCTTTTGCGAAAAGATGGGCTATAAGTTATGTGTTAACTCTTTTTTCTGGAATGCAAAAATAGAAAAAGGATGGAACGATTATTTTGAATCAGTTTTCAAATGTTATAATAACTATTTCTCTGCCCAGGACAAAATCTATACAAAGGAAAGCCCTTGGATAGGTAAGATATATTATAAGCCTACAGAATTCTTTCCTTTCTATTTTTCCAAAATAGCCAATAAATTATATTTGCTGTTTCATCCACATACAATCTTGGCAAAGGATGTTTTTGAGAGGATGCGTTCAGGACAATTTATCAATAATGTTCTAGGAGAAAACGCGTTCAACTTGATGGCTACATCATTCAGGCAGATGTATCTACTGAACAACAAAACACAAGCACACATCCAGCAAAAGATAAGTCAATTAGAACTGCCTGATAATTACATTGGTGTTCACATACGAAAAGGCGACAAGATTACCTCTCAAGAGATGCAAGAAATTCATCTTGACAAGTATATTAATACGATATTAAGATACAAAGATGTCAGCAAAAATGTCTATATTGCCACTGATGATGTAAGAACTATCCAAGACATCAAGGAGATATTGGTGGATCAAGGAATCCGTATCTATTATAATAACCAGAATAATAATCAAGGATTTAACGAATCTGATTTCAATCATGCAGATAAGCGTACAAGATATCAGGAAACCATCAATGTTCTACTTGACATGGAAGTACTTATTCATTCCAACTTCTTTATAGGAACATACACATCTAATCTTAGTCGTGTTGTACCTTTCTTTTTGGGATTAGATCATTGTGTTAGCCTTGACAACGACTGGAATATAATCAATAGTATGAATGGAATGTAAACAATATGAAGTATTCTATCATTACCATCAATTATAATAATAAAGAAGGTTTGGAAAAGACCATCATGAGTGTTCTTAGTCAAACAACCAACGACTATCAGTATATAATTATTGATGGAGGATCTACTGATGGCAGTATTGATGTCATAAAAAGATATGCTGACCATATTGATTATTGGGTATCAGAACCTGACAATGGGATTTATAATGCGATGAATAAAGGTTTAAATGTTGCAAATGGAGAATATTGCCTTTTTATTAATTCAGGAGACTGTCTGTATGACAATAACGTGTTACAAAGATTCAACTCATATAATAGCGACAAGGATATCATCATAGGAAGAGTCTTCAGTTTACAAACAAACTCAGCACTTTTTCTTCCTCCAAATAGAGATCTTTCATTGTATCACCTTTTTTCCAGCACCGTACCACACCAAGGTACCTTTATTAAGACATCACTACAAAAGAAACATCCATATGACGAATCATTAAAAATAGTTGCCGATTGGAAATTTTTCCTTGTAGCGATAATTATGCATAATTGTTCCATAGAATACACAGAATTTCCTGTCTCAAAATATGACACTGGCGGAATAAGCAGTACAAATTCAAGAGCAACTCAAGAAGAAAAAAACAGAGTATTAGAACAATTATTTCCACCAAGATTATTAGCAGATTATCTATGGTTAAAAAATAGCGAGTGCAAAACACTATCCCTAATGCCCGAAATAAAGAAGCATTACAGAATAGATCTGTTATTGTACAAAATCGGAAAGTTCCTTCTCAAAATACAATATAAACATGATAGATGTTAGCATAATTATACCTGTATATAATACAGAGAAATATATTTCTGCTTGTCTTGACAGCATACTTAGCCAAAGTAAAGTGTCAACAGAAATCATTATCATTGACGATGGTTCAACAGATTCATCTGCAAGTATCTGTGACAAATATGCACAAAAGTATGATAACATTAAAACTCTTCACATCAAAAACTCCGGTCCTGCAACAGCAAAGAACGAAGGAATTAAATTAGCACAAGGGAACTACATTGCTCTTACCGACAGCGATGACAGGATGGAGCCATTAATGCTATATAAAATGGTAAATGCTGGCACTAAACATAATGCCGATATCATCTGCTGTAACTACAAACAGATTGATGAAAAAGGTAATATATCACATCTTAACAGCACGAACAAGCAATATGTTTTAAATCACGAAGAAGGACTGATTCATTTCTTTTCAAAAGACAAAATATATTCTCAATGTTGGACAAAACTATATAAACGTCAAATGCTAAATGACAATAATATCATCAATGATCCTGGTTTACGCACCGATGAGGATTTTATATTCAATATTAGAGCATTTGTTCACGCTAAAACGACAGTTATTGTTGACGAACCTCTTTACGAGTATACCCATAGAGAGAATTCTTTGGCTCATTCATATTTTAAAAAGAACCTGAGCCAATATATTGATAATAGAATTAAAAGGGTAAATATCACTCAAGATGCTGTCAAAAATGAATCTGAGATTGTAAAAGAATGGAGTGCAGTACACATTATCATGTATTTAAATGAACTACTTGGTAAAGTAGCTAATTTCCCAGACTTCTATTCAGACAAGCGCATAAAAGACATCTTCAACTTTATTAGAAACAACAAGAGAATACTCAACAAGTATTACAACATTTGTGGATTCAGTAAAACAGGAAAATCTTTAATTTTATATTTGCCAAGTAGGTTATATATGAGATATAGAAAAACTAAAACATAACTACTTCTGTCCACTATTTACGATTTCCTTATATAAGTCATATAGTTTCTCAGTAACGACTGCTGTTGAATAATTAGCCAATTGTCGCTCTCTATTTATGAGGCCAATACCATTCTCTTCCATTTGCAAAGCATCTCTCATAATATCGCCCAAATTACTGGTGTCTTCAGTTGAGAAAACAGGATAATTCCAATGGCGCAACAAAGGACCTACATTTCCACAATCAGGCCCTACTATAACTTTACCAAATAACATGGGCAACAAAGCATTACCAGAATTGAGTATTTTTAATCTTTGAATAAAAACGATATCTGCTGCTCCGTAATAGTAAGGAAGGCTTTCATCACTAACAGCACGCCATGTACTGCCAGTACAATAGAGATTATAATAATGCTTATAAAACCATTTCATAAACCTTTTATGAATTAATCGGAATGATCGCCACCACACATTCATAAAACTTGGGGCAAGTATTATTATGTTCTCACCGATCAACTGTTTACTCAGATTTAGAACGAGCTGTTTCTCCTGTTTGGCCCTAAATGCCCCAAAACAAAGGATGTATCTATATCCTTCTGGTAGTTTTAGATAATTAAGAGATTCTGATTTTGATGGAATATTAGTATATACAGTGTCATATAAATGATGAGGCAATAAATAGTGAGAAATAGCTGGATATTTCTCTTCAAAGAGCTTCTTGCTATATTCCCCAAGATGAATAATAGCATCACAATTACGATAAACTATACTCATTGACTCTGCTTTATCTTTAAATTGGTCATAATGAGGCTCCAAATCATGGCATGTAGACACAATCTTCATCCCAATCTTCTTCATTTTTTTTATATGATGAAGCAATTCTTCTTCTGTATGCAAATCTTTACCCATAAAAGTCTGAGGCCAATGAAAATGGACTATGTCAAATGAATAAATGGCGTCACTCCAAAACAGGTCTCTACCCCAAGCCAATTCACAATCCTGATGAGATTTCTGAATCCCTTCTATTAGAGTATAAATATATGGATTCCCTGCATTCCAAGGATCCTCATGAACCACAAATACCTTCATATGCTGCAAAGTTACAAAAAAAACAAAGAACCACACAAAAAAAATAAGAAAAATATTGCTTCCTACAAAAAAATACATTATCTTTGCAAGGTAAAAACGAATAGAACAAATGCTTTTTAATTCATTATCTTTTTTGTTTTTTTTTCCAGTAGTATGTCTATTATATTGGGGTTTGCCATATAAACTAAGGAATATATTCCTTTTAATCGCAAGTTATTATTTTTATATGAGCTGGGAACCATTGTATGCCCTTTTAATCATTTTTACATCATTGACAACATGGGGTTGCGCTTATTTTACAGCCAAGACAAATGATCACAAAAAGCTAAGCATTTCAATTTGTCTCGTCATCAATCTACTAATACTATTTGCCTTCAAATACTACAACTTTGCCACTGACTCAATAACATACATGCTGACAACTTCTGGATGGCGTATCAACATACCTCATTCTAATTTTCTTCTTCCTGTAGGAATCTCATTTTACACATTCCAATGTATCGGATATATTATTGATGTTTACAGGAAAGAAATAAAGCCAGAAAGCAACTTCGTAACCTATGCTTTATTTGTATCTTTCTTTCCTCAACTTGTTGCAGGTCCAATAGAAAGGGCAAAGAACCTATTACCACAGTTCAGAACAAAACATACTTTTTCTGGCGAGGAGTATATTAATGGTTTGAAGATGATGATATGGGGTTTTTTCATGAAACTTTGCATAGCTGGAAATGTTGGGCCGTACGTTGATGCTGTATTCAATAATGTCCAGAATCACAATGGATCAAGTTTTGCATTAGCATCTTTTTTCTTTTCATTTCAAATCTTTTGCGACTTTGGAGGTTACTCTCTTATCGCTATTGGAACAGCTAAGTGCTTGGGGTTTAATCTTATGCAGAATTTCAATCACCCATATTTATCTTTGTCAGTAAAAGAATTCTGGAGAAGATGGCATATTTCGCTATCATCTTGGTTTGCAGATTATGTCTACAAACCTTTAGGTGGAAGTCGATGTCGAAGTATCTATCATTACAGAAACTTATTGTTAACCATGCTAGTAAGTGGATTATGGCATGGGGCCAACTGGACATTTGTATTTTGGGGAGGATTACATGGTATATATTTAGTAGCGAACTCTATATATTCGAAATTATCTGGTAGAGGGGCATTCGCTCCTAAATTCATTAGAATTATAACTACATATATATTCATTGTTCTAGCATGGATTCTATTTCGTGCAAACAGTATTTCTGATGCATATATAATCATTCTTAAAATAGTAACAGAACAAGGGCATTTATTTATTGGTGATGGGATCCCCTCACTCGTATTACCATTAATGATGATTACAATCTTACTTATTAAAGAGATAAAGGATGAATATCACATTCCACTTGCACTAATGCATAATCATAATCCATGGATTAGCATCCCTGCAAGTGCACTTATTATTGCAACTATCCTTTTGTGTGCAGAGTTTAATAGTGGACAGTTTATCTATTTTCAATTTTAAACAACATGAAAAAAGTAATTATATATATTATATCGATTATTATCATCTTATTCATTGCTGACTTCTTTCTAGGCATCTGCAGTAGATATTATATTAAGAATCATCAATTAACAGGAAGATATAAACCATTAGACAGACTCATCAAAGAGGTTGATACAGATATCGTTCTAATTGGAAACAGTGCCATTCTCAACTCACTTGATCCTCAAATTTTAGAAGATAGTCTCTCAATGACATGCTATAATGGTGGGATAATTGGACAAGGGATAGAGTTTTCTGAGACAATCATAGATTGTATTCTTCAAAGACATACACCCAAAATGATTATCTTAGGTCTAAGACCAGAAGAAATGGGAGGCAATATTGGCGAAGGCATATACGACGTATTAAAGCCTTATTACAAAATGGGATATAATAGTATTGATAATCATTTCAATCATAAAGAAGGTATTGAACGCCTACTAATTAATTCTAACCTAATAAGATATAACACAATTTGGGTACGTGTTTTACTTTATATGCTATTTGACAATACTATTTACCAAGATAATGGCTTTATGCCAATGGAAATTCCATCAACATTTCCTAAGATGAAATACATAAAATACGTATCACAACCTGTTCAGACAAAGTTAATGTGTTTAGAACGTATTATGCAAAAATGCAACAAGAAAGATATTAAGTTATTTATATGTTATCCTCCTGTATTTATGACATTTAACACAGATAATCTTCCATGTATAATGGCTGTTAATAATCTTTGTAAAAAGTACAATACACCATGTTATGTGGATTACAATAATAAGACATTCAATCATTGTCCAGAATTATTCTATGACAACGGTCACGTAAACATAAAAGGAGCAGAATTATACACAAAATCATTAACAAGTAAAATCATTCGTGACATAAAAGGAAGGTTTTATATCACGACTAATAAAAAAAACAAGATATAACAGATTTATAAGTTTGTTTTGGAAATAATATTCCTACCTTATTAAAGAAATATCCCTATTCTCCCGTACTATCATAAACTAAGGACTCCTATATTTTTCAAAAAACGATAGCTACACCAAGTCACTTTGATATTCATTAACAAGATAGGTTGGACGTTTCTTAGTTTCATTAAACACGCGTCCAAGATACTCACCAAGAATACCAATAGCCATCAACTGCACAGCTCCAAGAAATAGCATTACAGTCATTATGGTTGGATAACCAGCAACAGGGTCTCCCCATATCAATACTTTCATTATAATCCACGCCATATAACATAAAGCCCATAATGCGACAATCAACCCCAGTATAGTAGCAATACGGAGTGGAGCAGTCGTAAAACTTGTAATTCCTTCTATGGCAAGATTAAATAATGCACCATATCCCCAATTAGACTTTCCTGCTATTCTATCACCCCGATCAAAAACTACTTCTTTTTTTCTAAATCCTATCCAACAATAAAGTCCTTTTGTGTACCGTTCGTTCTCTCTTAATTGTTTTAATGCTTCAATACATTTCCGATCTAAAAGCCTAAAGTCACCAACATTAGGCAACATATCATATTTAGTAGACCTATTTAAAATCCTATAAAATAGCATCGTTAAGCTCTTTCTTAACCAGCTCTCTTTGCCCCTCAAATTCCTTTTTGCATATACATCTTGGAAACCATCTTCCCAGTATCTCAACATTTCACAAATTAATGAAGGAGGATCCTGCAAATCAGCATCCATAATAACTACGCAATCTCCCTTAACATAATCAAATCCCGCCAACATAGCGTTTTCTTTTCCAAAATTACGCGTTAAATCTATATATGACACACGTCTATCCGCTTCATAAATCTTTTTTATGACACTCAGAGTTTCATCTTTACTTCCATCATTAACAAAAAGCAACTCCCAGTCATACTGCAACAAAGTATCCATTACAGTCTTTGTTTCTTTGTAAAACAAAGAAAGTGAATCCTCCTCATTGAAACATGGAACCAATATAGAAACTCTTTTCTTCATAACAATATCAGTTTTAATTATTTTTCTAAACGCATTTCCTTTTTATAGACAAAAGAAATAAAATCCTTTTCAACGCCATCATCTAAGCGATGTACATAAGAACCACATAATTTCGGAATATCAAATCTACAATAATGTGTTACTCCATCGGAAGATTCCAAATATTTATTCAACATTTCCGAATATTCTTTACTTGTCAATTTTGCATAATATACTGTTAATGGAACATGTATTAACAACATAACGACAAATAAAGAGCATAACTGCTTTTTATAATTATCTATAAACTTACTGTTTAATACTATATCTAGCGACAAAAGCAACGAAACTAACTCCAATGGGAATTCTATGCGTTGACTATAATGTGGGACAGCCAATACAAAGAAAAAATCAATAGTAATGAAATAGATTGCTAATTGTTTATTTCGAATGTAACAAACAAACCTCTCTTTATTAAAAATAATACATAAAATTAGCAATATCACAAATAAATATAGCCTCTTAGAATATCTTAAAACATCTAATTTCATTAATACAAGTTCTCCAAAATTTACACTTGACAATGATCCTGATCCTCGTCCGATAGTACCAGGTGCAAGAACAACAACAGCTGTTCCTATCCAAAGTCCTAACGCTAAAACAAGATGCCTTTTGTTTATAGTTTTTCTATTTAACACCACAAAAATAAGCATGGCCCCACTTAATGGTAGTGAAAAGCCTTCATGCATAGCTCCAAAAACTAATCCAAATAAAAACAAAGTAACTAACTTGAATATAGAATTATTCAGATTATTCTGAGATAAGTATTTAATTAGAATGAAAAAATAAACAAAAACTGTAGATACCCACAAGTAATTAATTGCGAACGCAACTGAATACCATAGTATATACTGAATTGGCAATCCAAACCAAATTATAGCAACTGCCGTTGCTGATTTTACATAGTTCTGGATATCCAATAGTTTTACGCATCCAATTAAAAAAAGCAAGTAGATGACTGTATTCAGAATACTAAACATAGGCCTTCCAAGGAAACCACAAAAACACGACACTAAGAAATGAACAACGAACCGACCATTCATTACATAATAATGATTTATTTGGGAATCAAACGCCTCAAAAACATTATCAATTCTATTGCTAAGATCGATAGGTTCTTTTAACTCATTTGTCCGCTCACTTAGCCAATAGTATTGGTATATCAAATCATCACATCTAAGAGGCTCATATGAATTCATCATATAAAAAGCCACAACTACAAAAATCAATATAGTATAATAAAAAGTACGGTTCATCTACAATACATCAGTTTCTTTATTTAGTACTCAATATAATGCAAATATACAGATAATATCTTTTATATAATAATCAAATTTGTTAAAATAACCAAAACAAGAAAACATTTGTATTTCAGAATCACCCTATAAGTAAAAACTCACAATCGAATATCATAAATCAAGGACCAATTAGGTTGAACAATTTGATTATCCCTCAAATTACCTCTAGTTCCCCTATACCTACCTCCTTTTAAATATTCACCATTTATACCATATCGTAGTTTGCAATTCTGGGGGAACTCTTCACAGTGAACTATAACCGAGTTATTCTCTATCTTAACACTCGAGATAATGTCTTTACCATCAGAACGTATAACATTAAAGCCATAATTATCAGCCTTATTTACACTTATAGTATCTATATTTAAAGGAGGATGAGGCACATTATAATTGATATGAATATCATTTCCATCAACTATAAAAGACATAGGGATAAGCCCTATATTACGTTTCGCTTTTCTTATGATACCCATTGCAGATTTTGCTGCCAGATACCCAATACTTTGCTGACCTTCTGCATCTATATGCAAAGCCTCTCTTACAAAATCATATGGATAAGTAGGGCCGCTTACCCAAATCAAAGAGTCATCTCTAATAAGTTCCATCTGTGCATTAGGTGTTCGAGGCTCTTCTGCATAATAATTATTTAGTTTGTAGTGGTCACCTTTGGTGATGGCTGTTGTTTGATAGCTAATAATACGAATATCTTCTTGTTGATGAGTTACAGCCTTAATATCCATATTCAAGTCCTTATACATCCTATGAAAATAATTTTTATAATCATAATTTGTATACTCCGCAATATCTGATTCTCCTTGCATCCAACAGATGGCAGGTACATAAAAATCCCATCCCCGTTTTTGAGCTTTTTTGTAAGCGCATTCTATTTCTTTTATAAATTTATTGTATGGGGAAGAGGGTCTCATAAGCTTCTCTATTGTTTGCATACCAAGTCCTCCTGGGAATACACATATTATCGTATCTTCGCCAAGACTTAAAGCCAATTCTTCCGCCATACTATAGACTGAAAGTTCGAATGCTTTTTTATCATAATGAAGAACTCGTTTTACCCATTGTTTAAATTGGCTACTGTGATCATAATAGCCAAAAGTATAGTCAAGATTCTCCGTTACAATTCTTCCATCATATTTTATTCTCAACGAATCAAAGTCTGTTATTCTAACAGCTTCCTCACCTAAAGCTAGACTTTGACCAAATACTGGGATACAGACTACAACTTTATGATCATCGTCTTTAGAGTATACCTTATTATATATATAAAAAGATATACTAACAACAACTATTCCAAGAATTGCAAATTGCCAAAATTTCCTTTTCATCAATTCTCTTTAAGCATCTGTTTCCTATACTCTGCAAAGATAATGATTTTTGGAAACAAATCCAAATAAATCGCAAAAAAAAGCAAATTAATAATTAATACACCTTAGCCAACCATTCCTTAAAAAAGTAATCATAAACACGATAGGTATTATCTATTTGTGTTATCAGATCATTCTTTAACAACAACTTGACTGCAGACTGGACAGAACTGGCAGAATTGAGGTTGTATTTTTTTATAAATTTCGATGAAGTAATATTTACGGCTACACCTTCTTTAGCAATAGCCTGAAGAACAGCCTTCTGCTTAGGAGGTATTCTTGATAGTAAATCCATATAGCTTGCCTCCTGAGACATAACAACATTATGTTGGGCTCCAACAATTAAACCTTCTTTACAAGTATCACCATCTTTTGTTAATGCAAATAATTCATTCATCATCATCTGCACAAACCAAGTATAACCATCATATAGATTCCAAATCTTTTCAATTACAGCAGGTTCTATATGTTTATCTCGTTTTTCGAAAAGACAGATGGCAAAATCAGAATATACATTCAGAGGAATTGGTTCCAACCCCATACTTATAGCACTTTGATAGAAAGGTTTTGAAGGCGAATTGAACATATTGCTCATCACATGACGTTTACTACCAGAGAATATGAATTGAGCTCTTGTACACTTCTGAATCTTAGTCCTAAGCAAGGCCTCAACATTCTTTTCAGCATACTCCCCTATCTGCTGGAATTCATCAATTGCAATTATACAAGATTTATCAGCTTCTTCAATATATGCAAAAATTTCATCAAGAGTAGTTTGTGGCGCCTGAACATCCCCTAATCCCAAATCAAAACTTGGTGCACCTGTCATTGCATCAAGTTTAAAGCCCATTCTGAAAGAAGAAATGGTTTGAAAGAACTTTTCCTTCCATTTTGTTGGTTGTGGTTTTAGCTGCTCATATATTTCTTTACCGAGAGTATAAACAAGTTCTGCTAATGATGTAGTAGCATATATATCTACAAAGAAAAGATGATAGTTTTCCTTAATATCATCTTGACAGAAGAAATGTTGTATAAGGCCAGACTTACCTATACGACGAGGTGATATCAAAGCTACATTTCTACCATTTTGAATCTGTTTGCGTAGAAAATTTGTCTCTTCTACTCTATCGCAAAAATACTCATCAGACAGGTATTTTCCTACTACAAATGGGTTCTTTACATATACTTCATTCATACAAACTCTGATTTTTATTGCAAATATAATAATTATAATTTCAATAAAATAGAATCTATGCAATTATTTAGCATTATTTGGCAATTATTGAAGTGATTTTTGGAAACAAAACAAAATAAGTCGCAAAAAAATCGTGTGAAGCGTATAACTTCACACGATTTGCTATTATTTTTCTAACTCAATGTTTACTTAGAATATACTTTTCCTTCTACAGGTTTAGTATACCAATCGGTTGAGTTTACCGGATTCTGGCCCCAGTTATTGAATTCGGTATAAGCATCCTTGATACAGGTCTTTTCAAGTGGATACTTGAAATCTGCATACGGAATCATGATACCATGCGGATCTTCACCTTTCTTAGAGAGCTTTACCTGCTTGCCAGTCGTCTCGTCAAACAGATATGGCTGGGTACTTTCATTAAGGAAACTGAATGATGCATCAACAGTCTTGGTTACTGTAATTGGTTCATAATAGTTCGCACCACTCTCCGTATTAATAAATGTATTCTGACCTACGCCAAAGAGTGAATGAATCTCTGCATCGTCGGTAATCTTTCCTTCGTTGATGTTTCTTACATACAGCTTGTCATAAGCGCCACATGCTACAATAGAGTATTCTACCTGTGTTGGACTCTTTCTTGTAGCCTTAATCACTACATCATTCAAGTCATAGTCGCCAATCTCTCTATCTTCGAAACAGAAGGTATATGTATTATATTCAAACTCTGGTATAATATCAACATCTTCTACACCCCCCTCAATCTCAAGGATTATATCGTTGAAGTCGGTGTCAGTACCTGACTCCCAAAGCTGCAATACTCTGTTGTTAAGTTTGAACCATGTAGCACGAGGATCGGTTGCACCAAGTTTTGAACTTGAGAAATTGGGCCATGCATTAATCTTTGTATTCAAACGACCATCGAAATACAATTCACCTTGTTTCTTGGATCCTTCGGAGTCTGTCTTAGCTCGAACCATAAAGCCAATTTTATAACCTGGAGGGAATGTAAAACTACCCTTAGTACCGATTTCTGGTGTGCCATCACCAAAATACAAGGCAGCAAATGCGTCATTTTTTCTTAGCTCGTTATCCTCATCTGAGCCGAAATGTGTATTGAATGGTATCAACTTATACTTTGGCAGGTTCTGAAGGAATTCAACAGGATCTGTCGCATTTTCTAATGCCTCAGGCTTGAAATAGTAATAATATAAATCAGAATTATATACTTCGCGTCCCCAATTTGGTGATCCATCACACTTATATACTGGTGAGATAATGATAGGAGCAGTGCCTGTAGTTACTCGATAAGCATTATCATCGGTATATCCTAATGCCATAACCTTTAATAGGTTATTTTTGTTTTTTCCATTTGGCAAGCATGAGAATATAACATCTCTGAATAGCTGCATATACTCATCAGAATAAGCTGGGGCATCCATCTTTAAGCGAGCATAATCATCATCGGCAAGCATATAAAGCTTTTCACCTGGAATCCAACCACGCTGAGCAGCCCAAGATTCTTCAATTTTGCCTATGGCGAAATCTCCTTCTGGCATTCTATAAACTTCAGTCTCACTCCTAGTCCTAGCCTTAGCTGGAGCCTGATCCATTATTACAGTATTACTTTCTATCTTCTTAAACACGCATCCACTTGCTGTATAGAATGCTGCATAAAGTGCCTGATTGGCAGAAGGAGCATCATAACTGAGACTGACTGATGTTTGATTATTGGTTTCTACCTGATTGAGTACTTTCATCGAATTTGCGATTCCATCACCATCACTTGTAAGACTTAATGATGCAAGTACTGCAACCTTCTTAACAGAAGAGTCGAACTTAAGTGTAACAGTTCCATTAGTTGTTGAGTTCCAATCATGATTTGAGGCAAATGTTACGCCAAATACTTTCTCTACATTGGCCTTAATATCAGCTGTAGGATCAGTAGGAGTGGGAGTTGGCTCAGGAGTTGGTTCTGGCATATCAAAACCTTTTGAACAGCCGGATAATACTAATCCGAAGACTGCTAAAGTAAGTAACTTTTTCATAAGCACCAAATATTTAATTAATTATATTGCTATATTTTTTTTGCAAAATTACAAATTTATCTTATAAACAAGGAGGAAATTACTACAAATCTACCATAAGCCCATTGTAATTAACATTTATTATAAACAGGAAGTGTGTGCAATCAATTGCACACACTTCCAAAATCAATCTATAAAAGAAGGTTATTTCGCAAAAGCATTCATAACTTTTCCCTCAACAGGGTTAAAATACCAATCAGTAGAAGTTACTGGATTCTCACCCCAACTATTAAAATTAGTATAAGCGTTTTTTATACAAGTTTTCTCAACAGGATACTTAAAGTCACAAGGTATCATAATAGCGTGAGGATCCTCACCCTTTTGAGCCATCTTTACATCGTAATCCTGTGTCTTATTATAGATGTAGATCTGCTTAGAGAAGTCTGTGAAGCTGAACGATGGGTCAACTGTGATTATCTCTGAAACTGGCTCATATTTCTTGGTCTGGGTATTTATGAACGTCGAAAGATTGTCTACACCAAACAGATGATGAATCTCGGTAGTAGTATTCAATGTCTTTCCTTCGATATTGCGCAGATAGAGTTCATCGTAAGCACCACAAGCAACTACAGAGTACTCAACCTGAGTGATATTCAAACGCTTTGCCTTAATTACAACATCGTTCATATCATAGTCGCCCAAGTTACGGTCCTCAAAGCAGAAAGTATATACATTATTGTTAATCTCCTGGGCAGCGTCAACCAAATCCAGACCACCATTAATTTCAACGATTATATCTACGAAGTTAACATCACTTCCGTCTTCAAACATCATGTAGGCTTTTTGGTTTGCACCAAAAATGGCAGCACGAGGGTCATTTAGCAACATACCTTTATCTCTTACAGCCTCGTCAAACTTCGGATACTGATTAATCTGCTCGTTTAAACGACCATCAGCATATACCTCGCCATTTTCAATTTTAGCATATGATTTATTAGCATAGTTTGTTCCGTTATAGCCAGTAATATCGTTATTTGACATGTAAGTATCTTTATAGTCGTTCTTATTCTTTCTTAGCATAAAGCCTACATAATAGCCCGCAGGGATGGTGAAGCCCTGCACTTCAAGATCAGTAGTAGGACTACTCGTTACATCACCGAAATAAGGCAGAACATATTCATGAACCTTAAAGAATTCACCATTACCGCTAGCGATGCCGCTTGCTTCCTTTGTCTGCTTACCATCAACACATTTGAACTTAGGCAGGCTCTTCAGGAAAGTAAGTTGCTCTTCCTCTGACTTGCCCTCCAATTCGCTTGGATTAAAATAATAATAATACAAGGCAACGCTAGAATAGTCCGTAGTTTGTATCTGAACAGGCGTCAATGTGATTGGTGCTTTTCCGTCGGCAACCAAATAGTTCTTTGTCAGCTGATATAATGGAGAATTGCGAATTGTCTCCAAATTAACCTGTTTATGAGTATTATCGCGTCCACTCTTTCCACCAACATCTTTCAAGATCGTTTCTAGACCTTGTTTCTCCGCATCGGTTATTGTAACCTCACGGAAAATTGTCTGTCTTGCCACTTTCCAAGTACTGTTACCACCTTCATTATTAAACATCCAGAGACGCTCATTATCCCAATTGCTGTTCAGCCAAGGATTAATGCTGGCATCCTCACCATCCTGTCCAGCCTTTTGAGCACGAATAGCATTATATGAGAGAGCTGAATTTCTGTATTTCATCTTCAAGCCGCTTGTAGCTGGGAAAGCAGGAAGATCATAAGCAGCTCTTGTGCGAGCTTTTGCAACCTCCGTAAATTTCACACTACTAGCACCAGCCTTGAAACCGGCTACATAGTAGATTCCCTTGCTGTCAACACATGCAGCAACCAAATCTGTGTATTCTGATGGGCAGTCGTATGTGATTGAAACAGACTGTCCTTTAGAAACAGTTGCCTCATTCAGTACTCTAGCATCCTCATTAAAATATGGAGCCTCTGTCAGTATCTGAACTTTAGCGATGTCGTCCATTGGAGCATCGGCAGTTACAGAAACTGTATACTTCTTTGTTGAACTCCAATCCTGGTCAGCACTAAATGTTGTTCCGAATACCTTAACAACATTGGCATCAATTTCCTCTTGAGTGGCCTTGTTATTGGTAGGTGTAGGGGTTGGTGTGGGGTCGGGAGTAGGTTCAGGTCCTACTTCATCAAAACCTTTTACGCAGCTGGTTAACAATAGTATACCACAAACTGCTAATGTCATAATCTTCTTCATAATAGGCTAATTTTAATCGATTATATTGTTTTCTTTCTGCAAAAATAGCAAAAAATCCGCCTATTTACGAATATTATAACTACAAAATGACGTGTGTTAACATTATTTAATACTACTCTAAAGAAATAATCTCACATTATCTAACCGCCATGCGAATCTATTCATCTCTTCATTTGAAATATGTAAATTCTTTGCAATAGTCTCCCAACGACCAATAGCAGTTGTCACCTCAGATATAATTTGCTCTGCCGTTTCTGATGATATATAATAATCATCACAAGCGGCTTGTAATCTTTTTAGGCTCGACTCGTTTGAATCGTTGTCAATAAGCAAGCTTTGTGTCATACTATCTGTTGGGTTTAGATCATAGGCTGGCGATAATGTCCAGCCTTTTTTTGTTAATAAGAAACCATGATTTCTGAAATGATCATCACTATTTCCGACGCAAATATTGAATGCCACTCGTCGATACAATTCACTAAGGTTTTCATCAACATCACAACATCCTTTGATAATA